>Ga0099824_1000202_pt1 | contig 58077 bp, 30 predicted proteins | sample SiratrowhiteBW_FD_76837 | JGI IMG/M metagenome (GOLD analysis project Ga0099824, IMG submission 76837) | Root nodule microbial communities of legume samples collected from California, USA - Siratro white BW | ecosystem: Host-associated > Plants > Roots > Nodule | place: USA: California... | reverse complement strand
CAAAAACAGTATAGTATATAAAAAAAAATACATATATATATATATATATATATATATATATATATATATATATATATATATATATATATATATATATAAACTAATTAAGAATTTCTAAAGCAGAATTATGATACAACTATCCTCTTTAGATATCCAAATGATGTGATTGAAACTTTCCATCCTAAATTCAATGTGCACAAAATCTCTTCCACCCACCATAACTATTTCTTTTAAATAAAAACAGCTAGGAGAGTACACTTATATTTTATATGTATAATATAAAAAAATAATTTTTTCAATTAATTATTTAATTATATTTTCAAATACAGTACAATATTTTTTATTTTTTATTAAAATTGTTTCTTATATTATATACCATCAATTAAAATATATTAATAAGATTAGAATAATATTAATAATAATATATAAAATAAATTATGAAACTACTTTATTAATAATATAATAAATACATCTCAAAAATATTTTATTTAATAAATTAATATTAAAAAAACTACCCGTATTAAAAGAAATGTGAACCACAAAAGAAGCGACACGTATTAAAAATAACATAGGTGATTCTTAATTATAGCAATAGAATGTCAACCACTGTTTCAAATCAAGATCTTATTACTCACATCACACCAAGATCCTGTCTCTCTTTTTCATTCTTTGTATGAAACTAATGAATTTTCCAATTGAAAATGTGTAGATTTAAATGCTTCTTCAATTCAAATCGTTTCAATGTGAGATTATGATATGGTTGGCACTGAGCCAATGAAGAAAATGTTCAATTTTTTTTCAAAATGATAATTGGCAGTGTTGTTTCTCCTTCATGAGCTACAGCCATGGCCATGTGTTTACTTTCACAACCACTGCTACCTTCTATGAGATAGAATCTTGAAGTTATCATAGTTTTTTTTTTTTTTTTAGTTTTTATTATCTTACCTTCTACTTTGTTTTAATTAAAATTACTTACTTTGGTTGAAAACTTTTAAAAAATTTCACGAGTACTCTTTCTTGTTTAAAGAATCTCTATTTTGATTTTATATATATTTTTTAATTTTAACCAATAATAAAATATGTGTAAAATAGTATCAAATTGTTATTATTTAAACTATATTTTTATGATTATTTAGTGAAATTCATAACCCAGCCTGTCATAGGATAGCTTGGCAGGTTAGCAGGCAAGCTGCGGACTCGCCTGCCATTTTTCAATCTTTTTGTTAGAAAAGAAAATCTCTGCCTTTTTTTTTTTGTTTTATTTTTTCTTTTAGGTTTGTTTATTTGCTTGCAGTCATTGATAACACTTTTTGAACAATAAAAGTGCAAGCAACTAATTCAACAAAAATTATAGTGAATATATATCATATTTTAATCATCCATGTAGCATATCATTGTCATTATCTTATATTTTAATGTAAATGTTAGTTCATGTGAGTAAAAATTTTCATCAAAGTGAAAAGCAAAACATTGAATGAATATCTTCTATCATCTTTCTACATTTACTATTTTTAATAATAGCACGATAAGATATATACATTAAGTAAATAATTATACATTTACTATTTTATATATACATTAACTCAGATCATTATAGTAATCACAGACTAAAATCACTATCCCATTGTTAATTAATCGGAATGAAGACAACCTATTTTCCAAAATGAAATATTGAATTATAAGACCACACAAGAGGCACCCAAACATCTATCCTTGGAGAATGAGATAAAAAGATGCATTAAATACTAAATGTCAAATAATTTGAATGAAATAAAAAATAGTTAAAAAAAAATTGAAATTTGGTCTAAGTAGCCTTCATTTCAAGCAAGAAATCATAATTTTAGAGCAACATCTAACTTCAAGCATATTAACCAATATCTTTCATCTCTCTTCCCTTTTCCTTAAATTTCTCCAACATAAATCTAGTGAAAATATAAAAAAATAATGATGAACAATAATAAAGTTACTTTAGACAACTCTCATCCCCTTTCCGTAATAAAATATAATGACAACAGAAGAACTTATAACTTCAAATTTTTTATTTACAAGATGGTACAAATTGGATCGATAATGCAAGATTCTTTAACGACATGGTAATGACAAGATTATAAGGAAGGAGAAAGTTGTAGAGTATATTAACAACGACGAAAATGGAATAGAACCCTAACCTAATTTTTTTTTTTTTCAAAATCAATTGAATTTGAGAAGAGAAGAAAGACAAAAAAACAAATAAAAGAAAATAAGAAAAATAAATAAAGATACGTGCTAGAGTATAGACAAATAATAATAATAATAATAATAATAATAATAATAAAGTTGATTAGAATAAAAATTAAGATATCCTTAATTTTATGCATATAACTAATTAATAGACTGACATGCTAACCTGTCTCAGTTAATTCTTAAAAAAGTTTACATGAACAGATTAAACCAATACAAATTAGTAAATTCAATGTTCAATATAACGACATATCCTACTTAAATGACGTTGAATTAGCAAGTAAGCTCATTGAATCTAATCTACTTCATCACTCTTTAAACTAATATGATAAATATAGAGTTCTAACTTTTGAAAAATATAAAGTTGATTTTTTTTTTAAATTATATAATTTGAAATTATAATATTGAAAATATATACTCTTTTAGTTCAACAAAGTTTCTTAAAAACTTTGAAAAGAAAATCCAAACATAATATAACTATAATAAAAAAAGAAAGCATTGTTAAAGACTTTATTGTGTATAATATCTCAATAAGTCTTATTCATATTTGCATTGTTGATTTTTTATTCAAAACTTTTTTCCACACCTTTTAAGACAAAAAAATAAATATTATACTCTTATAAAATGAGTAGTGATAAAACAGTTAGTAAACATTTAAATGAATTCAAGAAATCTAAAGAATATTTGATGTGTGTTCTTTATCCAAGACATATAATCATTTCAAGAGACACCTTTTTTCTTTAAAAAAAAGGTTCAAAGTACTTTAAGCTTTAAAAAGTTCAATAAGAAATTTAAGGTAAAAGTGTTCATTGCTATAAATAGTCTTTTATCAACGAAAAAGAACATCTACCAATCATGACAGCAATTAGAAAGAAATCCAACTTTATTTTATATTATCATTGTGAAAAGAATAATCACAACAACGAGTCTAATCATCATAAAACAATTTTGATAAAAAAATGATAAAACATCAAAGATCATGTCAAACAGAACTAATGCTAAACTTTTATTCAAAATTGTAATTGGCAGTTAGTTTCTCTCCTCCATGTGTTCACTTCACAACCATTGCTATTTTCTGTAAGACACATTGCTATTCTCTATAAGACACAGTCATGAAGTTATAATACATTTTTTTATTTACTTTTATTATCATTTTTCTCTTTCTTAATTAAAATTGTTTATTATGATTGAAAACTACAAAAAAAAATTCATCGGGTTTCTTTCTTGTTTAAAGAATCTCTATTTTGATTTTATATTTTTTTTACTAAATTTTAACCAATACTAAATGTGTAAATAAAAGTATAAAAAAGGCATTTATTTAAATTTTTTTTTTCAATTAGTTTCAACCAAAACTCTAAAACTTTTTATGTTTCTCTCCAATTTTTCAATTCAACTAAACAAAATGTAAGAGAAATAACGAAAAGGACAAATAAGTGTTAAACTTCCTCTTAAGCTGTTCATTTAGATAGAAAAATGCTAAGAGAAAGCTATATCTTTTAGATAATAAAGTATATTTCATGTCTCATGGAGCAGAATATAATTTCACAAAGAAGAATTAGATGATAATTTTCACCCTTTTGAACAATGAAATTCATTCCATTCATCCTATGCAGCAGAATGATAATTTGCATCACAACGATCAAACACCTCCAATTGATCTCTCCTGCATAACACAAAATGCAAACAAAGAATAGGTCATCCAAATAATAATGAAATGAAATGTAGCATTAGCACAATGAATATTCATAAAACATAATAAAAATGATCCGAATAAGAGCTGCATCTAGAATCTGTTGGCTTCTTTTGCAACTACCACCTTCCCTGCTGCATAATAAACACAATTCACATCAATCATCAACATCACATAAAACTCAAACCAAAACCAAAAATAGTCACAACATTACCAAACTGTACCACCATGATGCAATGTGAATGAAATTAGAGAGACCAAGAAGAGGACATGACCAATTGATGATAATAGTACTAAGGTTTGGAGCCTGAAAAGTCCATATGATCCACATGGTCCTGAAATTGCTCCCTCCAATCATCAGGGTTTGCCACCAAATCCTCCACTGCCACATCAATTTGGGAACAATCACCAATGATAACTTCATCCTTTGGATCCCCACTAACCAAGTCTTCAATCAGAAAGTCCTCCAATATTGTGTCTCCAAAGTAACTCTGACTAGCTGCTATATCTGAATCCAATGCAGGCTCTTTGATTTCATCACCAAGTTCACTATCAAAAGCTGGTGAGAAAAAAGGGTCCATCTCAGGCTCCATACTTGCCAAATCTTGATCAAGGCTTGGATAGTCCACCAATGTTACAGGATCATGTTGATGCAAGTTCTCAAAACTCTGGCTAGCAATTAGTCTCCTTTTCCTACTGATTTCAACATCCAACATTTCTCCACTTTGGGGGGTCTTGTGGACTAATTGTTGCATGAAAGATGGATTTTTTAGGACTTTGGCAAGGAATATCATCATCTTCTGCTGTTTCTTCTCTGTTGCTTGCAATCTGGTCTCCATGGCACTCAATTGGTCTCTTGAGTTCAGCTGTTGATGCCTCAACCTCACAACTTCTGCCATCAAAATGTTCCTATCTCTTTTCAACCTCTCCAACTCACCTTCTAGGCCAAACTCCCCCACTTCAACACATGCTCCACCTCCTCTTTCTTGCATGCTCAGTGACACTTTTCTTCTTCTCTTTATGGACTTCAGCAAGTGTCTTTGTCCTGCCAAAAATCCTTCATTTGCAAACTCCCATCTATCAGGATCAACTTTCCTAAACCCCTGTGTAAGGGGAAGAATTCAAATTAGTCCAAGGAAGTTGGTAAATGATCAATAACATCACATTCAACAAACACATACTAAACACTCACAGTCTTATGTTTCCAAAATAAAGGAAAACATTAAGAAAAGAACAAACTTAAAAACATGACATTCAAGTTGATTATCATAGACATAAAAATAAACTTCCAGCATTAATTTTTGCATCAAATTAGTTCATCACTTTCAATTTGAATCTGATCATGTTTAAGACCTATTCAAGAATATTTATGATTTGACAACCAAATTGAAGACATTTATAGCCTTGAAATCATAGAGTGATATTTTAGGGAGCCTATATAAATATAACTATCAATTTCACTAAGTTTGCATGCACATCTCATTTTATTTAAATTATTCTCTGAATTGTACTAAAATACACAACCTAAGGAATAAACAGGATATCCAAAACTTTAGAGAATGCTTAAATAATTTTACTATTATTTTCGTCCCATAATTACTATAATTTGATATTTTTACACAAATAATAATAAATACGCCACTCTTAAGAACAATTTTACCAAAAGTAACTTCACTTTCTTAATATATGCATTAGTTTCTAGTAATTAATTTGATAACAAAGTACAAATAAAAAGTTAGTGCTTCATTAAAGTATAAGAACATCAATCCATTTAAACTTTTGTTAGAGTCCAATCATTTCAGAGAGAGAGAAGAGAGAAAGTACTTAATAAAATTGAGAAAGTACTTGATAAAATTGATGGTTTATTCCTTTAATAATATAAATAATATGCCTCTAATTTTCAATTTATCTCACCAGTCTCAATGAATCAGCTCAACCCTAAAAATGTTCTCAGAATGAAGGATTCCAGAGCATCATTCTACCTGGATCCTTATCCAATAATTACATCCAATTATATGATTTTACTATGTAAATCGCCAGAAACGTGTGAGTGTATAATAGTTTTACATCCCAAAAGTTTTGTCAGACAATTGAATTCAGGACCTAATATAAACACTTCCCTTAAATCTAAAAGAAAAAAACTTGTCTGCATCAAAATTTTAAAGAAAAATTCAACAAAATTCCCCACAAAAATTATTTACATAGGTGGGTGAACATATTAAAACAAACAAAATGAACGAAAAACTGTTCATGAACAAAATAATGACCTAATACAACTCAAACACAACCCTACACAATCAGAAACCTAAAGGAATCACAAACATCATAGTACACTACTTACATAGGTGTTGAGCTGTCGAATGAAACTGGAGAAATTGTTGTGCTTGAAGAAACGAGGAAGAATGGTAGTAGAAAACTTGTGAGAATCCCACACAACAAAGCTATTGCAAGAAGTGCTCCATGACACAATAGAGTCTGTGGAAGGATCTTCCACTATGTCATAGATCTTTGTCAAAAACGGTGGGGTACCCAACTCGTTCAACCCTTCCATAGGTTGTGGAGAAAAGCCGAAAGACGAAGATGATGACGATGAACCACCACCACACGTCACTGTTACTGTTTCTTCCTCCTTCACTCTAATTCCTTCCATGTTTCAAACACAAGAACATAAAAGTTGAGTTACACAAGCATAACACAAGTATTAAACAATAATCTAGTGTGGTCAAAGGTTGTTTTTTATGTGTGTGTTGAAGTGAAGAATGTCTTTAACTTTGTGACTGCGTTTGGATTAGATGCATGCTGCAAAAGGGTGTGATGGAATCTAGGGAAGTTATGAGCTTAGACTAGTCGGTAGTTTTGTTGTGGAGGAAGATGCTAGAGAGAGAACATGTTAGGACAGTGCTAGAAAATTCTAGAGAGGGATCAGAAAGAATGCATTTTTATTATTATTATTTATTATACATATTAGAAATGCAAGTTTTTATAGTATCAATAAATTAAAAACTATGATAAATATAATATTAAAAGATTTAATATTTTTATTATAAATAATTTCTTACTGCTTATTTGTGTTTGATAAATTTTATGCTTTTCTATATACTTTTTGGAGAAATTTAGGGTGGTTTTTTTGCCACTTGTGGAAATTGTCAAAGCCACTTGTCAACAATTGGAAAGCGGAAAATATTGATGTTTGCGTTTCAAAATTTTGCTTTACACTTTCTATTTCAGATAATACTGCATCTTTTTTGTATGGTTAAGATTCTGATTGCTTTAAAGAATATGGAAAGTGAGAAGAGATTTTATTGGAGGCAAAGAAATTTTCGGACAAACTAAAAGCAATGAAAATTTATAGCTTATTAAAAATTACAAAAATAATACTTTCTCAGTAATATATTATTATTTTTGTATCAATTGTAAATTAGAAAAAAAAATACAAGGAGATGTCCCAAATACCATATGATAATAATATAAAGACCCTAAAAGGAGAGGAAAAGCAATTGATACAATTTATTTAATTATTTTAAAAAAATTGATATTTTATTAAAAAACTGAAAACACGTGTCATCTTTTATAGATCAAAACTATAATCATTTTAGGATTGAGAAAGTAATTTATAATCGTTTATGTATCTAACTTAATTATAGAAAATAAACTTATAAAGTAAAATTATTCCTCACATGTATATGGTGTATTCTTTTCAGACTATCTATAATTGATTCTCTGAGGGTGGATATGTCTTTTAAATTAGCAGGTGGTTTGGATAGCACAGGTTGGAGGTGTCAATAGTAGTGTCCAACACCTCATTAATAGTTTTTTTTTTTTTAAATTAAGTGGGCTTAATCTGAACCCATGCTTTCAAATTAAAACCCAATTATGCATCCAAAATGATCCAACCATCGCATCTATCCATGTTCACACGAAAACATTGTTTTATTATTTCATTACAGAATTTTCTAATAATATAGACAAGTTGACACAAAAAACTAAGCTGATGAACAATAAATTATGGTGGAGTAGATCGAGAAAATGATTTTATATTTTGTGGTGACATTATTTTTCATGTGCGTAACTCAAATTTTATATTCAGCACAAAGATAATGCTTTTTAAAATGAGCTAGCCTATGAAGTAAGTAAAATGTGTTCACACTTCGTTGTTGTTTCATTATCATAACAATAATATCACTTTTTGTGTTACATAGTGTAATAAGTTTTAAGAGAATGCATTAAAAACATAAAAAGGTGACAATGTAATATTTGTTCAGAGACTTGATTATCTTTTTTGGTACTTTTAATTTTATTTTACTGTATTTCTCAATTAATAAAAATTTAAATTTTAAAAATGTCATTTTTTTAAAAAATGCCACAATGTTATCGAGTTGAATAAAATAAATAAATAAATACGAAAACTAAAAAGGTAATAGAACTTAAAAAAATAAAATGGTTATCTAGATTTTTCTTAAAAACTGAGGCGGAGGTGTAATTAGAAAAATATTATATTTTAGAAATACGTATTTATAATCTCAATTAATTTTACTTGTAACTGAATTTTATTAATTATTTTTAAATTAAACTTCTTATAACTATATTCCTATAGAGATTAATCAAGATCATAAACACATATATAATTATCTGAGACAATATAATATTTTCTCAAGGGAACATTCAAAAGTTCAAAGAAAATCTCCCAAGGTTTCTCCCATCATATATATAATCTTTTTAGTATTTTGCATGCTTGTATGAACCTTTCACAACAAGAAACATGCCCTTTTTTTCATTATTCCTTCTTCATCTCATATAATAAGACAAGCCATGTGGAGATACCTAGTAAGTAGTTAACATGGTAGAAAAATAAATTAAACATTTTTCTGATATCCCAAAAAGTTACACATCATTTACAAGTTAATATTAATAATAACATAAATTACCATTTTTTTCAATAATAACTTGAATTAATTACCACTCTTTTAGAAATGTTCTCATAGGGTTTACATGTGAAGATTATTAATAGCAAATAAAATTTACTGTTTTGCCTTGATCTATTGAGAAGTTTTTTCAGGAGAAAATTGTAATGAATTTATAGAACATCTTGAAAGTGAACAATATTTTTAAATTTGATAATTTTATCCATGTGAACTTGAGTTCACAAGAGTATATTATATTAATTTGAAAAAAAAAAAAAAAACACATGTAGAAGAGTAAGCTTATGGAATAAGTTAAAGCTTGGTCAAATTAAGAATCTGATGCTAGTGTTAGCCTTTTGAAGAACAAAAAGAGATGAGTGGTGAACAATGCTCAACGAAAATCCTCCACTTCCACCCATTGTGTGACTGTGATAGTAAGCTCAACTAATTAAGGCATGGCATGCCCCTTTTCATGCCAACCAATTCCTTTGGTGCTTCTCACCTTTACTTTTTCTGTCCACTCAAAACAAGGAGAAATTTTTTCAAATTTATGGGTCTAATCATCCCACAAAATTAAATAATAATTTGGAAAAATCTTGAATTCAATGTTACTATGATTATGGAGATGTTCCATAAACTAGTTTCTCTTATGTTAAAGGGAAACATTCCACATGTTCATTGTTGGTTAACCACAGCTAGATTGTGTACATAAACAAGTGTGTATCAATTATCATGAGATGACCAAAGTACAATTATTGTTTTGTATGAAAAATGTGTGTTGTGTAATAAAATAGGTAAATTTATTTACCATATTTGTTTTGTTACACTGCATATACTTGGAATAAATTATAAAAGGAGAATCTCACAGAAAAGGGAAGTTTTTTGAGATAAGCAAAAGAAGAAGCAATGAGGTTTTTACAAACAGGTAATCGACAAGTGTTTTCCAATTACTTCACCTTCATATATTGACCACATGCACCATTAGAGGAACCAACCAAAGTAACTTTTTGTGCCTTCCTTTTTGTATAAAGTCTAATTAATTACCCTTCTAAGTACATAACCCTTAATCATAAATTCTAATTAGCAATGATGACAAAATTTTGTGGGCTAATCTCTCTGTCTATATATGAATTATTTGTCTCTTCATAAACGCTTATAAAAGTAAAATAATAATAATAATAATAATAATAATAGAATTGCCATTTCTAATTAATTAAAAATAATTAATAGATAGAACTTTTCTTATTATACAATAACTATCCTCATATTTACTATTGTTATCAGTGTTTGTGTAGTTAATTTGAGTGTGTCTTGTTTTGGAAGATAAACTGAATTTAATTAGTGATATGTTTGATTGATGAAAAACAAGATAAAAATTAGTAACGTTGTTTAGTGTAGAAAAATTAGACCAAAATATGTGTATTTCTTTTCTAACTTATATGTCTTTGCTTGTTTTTATTCGTGAAAAGAGTGATTATAAGAGAAAGGTTTTCTTTATATGAGTGGTTTGTTTATGGTGAGAGTGAAGGGAAAGTGCAAAAAAATGAGGAAGAGAGAAGCACAGTAGATTCTCACTAAATAAAATAGAAATGCATAAAAAAGTGTTACAATTATTTGCATAATTCATCATAATTGATTGTAGTGTGATTTTACTACTTATTGTTAGGTTAAAAATTATCCATAGATCCCACATAATTGATTACTATTCATATTACATAATTGGTTATTGTTTTTCTTTTTATTTTCAAATTTAATAAATGATGACATAATAATAATAATAATATAACTATAGGAAAGTTGAATGAAATAATATTATAATAAAAGTTTTTTAAATTTTTACTAAACAAAATATTTTCATTTTGACTTTTTTTTTTCTTTTCACTTCTTCACTTTCTATTATCCTAGCATAAAAGAACAAAATAATAAAGATCATTTATCAGTTAATAATGTAGAATGACATAAGAAGTTGACACGATTTATCCAATGGTTTCATTTATTTGATTATATTCATCTCCATTTTCAATTAAAAAAAACTATAATGATTATAGTCTGATGAAAATGAAATTTATGTTTTAGTAGTATCTCTATCAAGCAATCCACATACCCATATCTATGTTCGAATACGTCCAAATATTTTAAAAGATAAATAAAAAATATAATAAAACAATATAAAATTATAAATTTTAATATGAAAAAATATTATTTTTATGTCAAGTAACAAAAAATTATGACTATATAATTTAAAAGAAAAATTATTAAATAAGTAATAGTGATTTAATAATTTAGAATAGATACAAAGACAAATTGAATATTTACACATTGATCCCATTTAAATATTTATTAAATATTTAAAAATAAAATAAAATTATAATAAAGAAATATTTGTTAGACTTACTCCACTTATATGGATTCGTTCTACACATGTGGAGTCGTCCTACTTACTAATATCCTTAAAATTTTTTTAATGTTTACTATTTTTTATGTAAGATTGCTTGCGTATTGAATATAGCTATTTACTTTTTATTTTTTTCTTCATTAATATTATATATTTACAATATTTAAAACCACAAATTTAGATTTTATTCTATATTTTATTTTAATATTTTAATTATTTATTTATTTATTTACTTACAAAAAATGGTAAACTATTAATCTTTTCTTTTTTTAATGGTTATATTTGTAGCAAATATTTATTACTTTATGAGATACTTAAGAAAAAAATTATTAATAATTTTGTTGATTTTTTTCGTTAAATATTTATTGACCAGACTGTAAGCCCACAATTACACGAGGGGAGGATGCAAAAAGAGCCCGAACAAGACACAACATCTCACCCACTATGTTTCTGTCTTCGTATCCATTTAAAAAGTTAAATATTATTTATATTCTGTTCTATCAATCTAAATATTCTATAATATCATAAATGGTTGAGAAAAATAATACTATATCTACCATTCCTAATTTCATCAATGTTTCGTTTAAAGAAAAAGTAGGAGAAAGAGGTTAAAAAAGATTATTTGAATTAAAAATATATATAAAAAATATAGAAAAATTATAATAAATTTAATTAATGTGATGGAAAAATAAATTAAATTAATTGAGAAAGATATTAATTAGAAAAATACTCTTAGTTTAGTTTTAATATAATAACGATCAATTAAAATTAAAAAATAATTAATTATGAATGACTAAAATATCATTGGTAAAAATTGATATATGATTATGGATTAAATTAAGATTTGATTTAATATGAAGTAATTATTTTATAAAATTGAAAAATATTAAATTTTTATTTAAAAATTAAATTTATATTATTTAAATAATTAATTTATAATAAAAATATTTCCAAAAGTTGGAAATAATAATACAGAATTTATTTCTATAAGTTATTCAAAAATATGCAGATGTATTCATGAAAATCGTAAATTCCAATCATATATTTAAATATATTTTAATCTTTTAATAATATAAAAAAATTCCAAGTCTAAATTGTAATATTAAAAAATATAACTAACTCTAAGAACATTTTAAACCAGGTACTAACAATGCCCTAAACTCAATTTAAAAAACAATAAACTAATTACTAATAAAAATATTTTTAAAATTAAATTTTATTTAAATAATTAAATACGTACCTTGTACAATTACTTTTTCACATACCAATTTATAAAAAAAGTATATAACTTTTTTGTGTAATTATTTTAGAAGGTAGAGATTGAATAAAAAATACACCAACAAAAGAAAAGTTGAATTCCATTTCCGAAATACAAGTCATGGATGTGTCCTTCTATACATTGGAAAGCTTTACATGAAATGCAGACAGATAATGTGGAAGAATGATTGAAGCCACACACTTTCTTTGTCACTATAATCAATTATTTAGACTTCCATAGTCCTTTACGACTAAAGTTTTTAGCTTCCATGTTTAACCAAATTTCCCATGCAATCACACTTTCACGGTGGAGTTCTACAACACTTATCATTAGTAATATAAAACCTTCACAAAAACTATATCATTTAAGGGTGATTGAATAACTGTTTGTATTATAACTCACAGATTATATCATTTAAAAATGATTTAATAACAGTTTATGTTATAATTGACTTTAATCGACGTGAGATCTCTATTTACTGGTATTCGTATAAAAATAAATACATACAAATTCATTCCAACACCCGTGTCACGTGCCTAGTAAACAAGTGAAAAACAGAACCTCCATGTTTTCCTTCTGAGAAAAGAAATGGAAGGTGTAGAAGAAGAGTGTAAGAGCATTAGCCTCCATAAGAGGAGTGACACAGATTTTGAGAGATGAAGTCACAGTGTCCCCACCAATGACACGACACGGTCACTTCACGTTGCGTCACCCATGTGTCACTCTTAGTCAACCACCTCAAAACACAAAACACAGACACGAACAAATGAATCCTCTCATACTATATAGTCCAACCATTCAGCGGCGCCGACAGCTTTGCATTATAACTCACGCAGCACGCATCAACATGTCACATCACCTCCTAATGCAACTCTTCACTTTCCTCATACTTCACCCTTATGCTTCATTTCACTCATCTTCTCCTTCTAACTAAGATGCATGAATGAATGAATCAATGATCATGATATTAGGTTACCCTACAAATGAAGACCTAAATGAGCATGAATTTCTCAACCCTAGTTTTAACAAAGAGTTGGAATCTTAAACTAAGGTTCACGTGGGGCTAAACTTGTTTAAAAAAGCAGAAGGGGAAAAACTAAGTGGCTGCTATGTGTGAACTACAATAAAGATGTGAATAAAATAATACGTAATAATAGTGCGTGCATGGTGATGAGTGTGACTCCGTGAGTGCCGCTTCCACACACAAAGGCCATGGAAAAATTTAGTCACAAGAACTAAGAAGCTTTTTGGTCCACTCTTATTCTATTAATATCCATGCTGCATTATTGAATCCTCTCTCACGCAACGTCACTTATTCCCACTGATTTCAGAATCCTCTCATCCAATCAACGTTAACCCTTTGCCATAAACAACTCCATCCACTTCTAACTCACTTGCTCACAACTTTTATTATTTAGAAGATGCAATCATCACATCAAAGATTTGTTTTTGCTCTTTAACTGCTCTGTTCCTCCCCCACTGCTTACTATCTATCAATTTTACTTGAGAAATTAAGTTCAGTTTGAAATAGATTTTGTTTCTAACTTATCTAAACAGATGTTAAATACATTGATACAGTGTTAATTAAGTGGAAACTGAAGTTATAGTGTGAGTATTTCAATTAGAATTCAAACTTTGTGTGGTCAAGTTATCCTTCTAAAGAGGGGTTATAAATGTAATAAAAGATGATATTTTTGGACACTTCATGAATTCTTCCAATATCTATGAGATTGGAGAGATCATGTTCGGATTTTTTATGATTACTTTGTGTTGGTATTGTGAAAAGAAGATTGTGTGCAGATTTGGGTTTAGATTAAAATTCATTTGATGAAGAGTTGCTAAGAGAGATAGTGATCTGTTTAGAAGGATTAAAATGTTGCTTGGTTGAGAGAAGGAGAGGAAGGTGGATGAAAATATACAAGTGAAAACATAATTTCAAAATATTAAGAGATTTACAATACTACTTATCAATTTTTTCTATTCAAAATTTTATTTCTCTTTTCATTTTTTATTTTTTCCAATTAAGCACTTTCAATTTCTACTTTATTTATCATTTTTTAAGTTCTCATTTTATAAGTTTAAAAAAAAAGTTAAATGGAGAATAAATTTTTACACATGTTTTCACACAAATCCTGAACATTCTAGATTTTAAATATCACATGTTGAGCATTTTAGATTTTAAATATATTAACTTTCAAAGTTTGTGTCTAAAGAATAAATTTTAAACCTTAAAGAATGATTAACATATTCACATTTTAAATATCACATGTTAATCACATATTATCTCTCTAACATCTTACCCGTGATTTATGACCATATTTATTTTTCGCATACGTTAAATATGAATTTAGACACCTATCAGAATATGAATCTCTAAAACTAAGATAGCTATTTGTAGTCTAAGCTCATGTTTAATATGTACTTGAGAGAATTCCATCCTATTTAGTTTTGATTTTTGAAAATTATATTATTTAATTTGAGTCATATATTTCAAATGTTTGTTACTTATATGCATCTCTATACTCTTATTTAATCTACTGATATGAAAATGAAAAAAATGTTTCCTTGCACTCCGATAGTGCAAAGAACTTATCTCAATCCATTTGTTACACATCATTCATATTTGGCTAAGTCAATTCGCAAATGAAAAAAAGTGACTAGCATGTTTTACTTGATTCCCACATAAATTAGTAATCTCTTTTGATTAAGTTATCTTGTGTTGCTACTTAATTTCTAATCTTTCTTCAAGCCAAGTACAGGATTCATGGTAGGGCTTTGGTTCATACAACTCCTCCTCTTTCCTTGTTATTGTGTTTTGTAATTTCTTGTATGTTGATTTTACTTTGTAAGTTTGGGAATCTTCTTCCTTCGCACCCCATTTATCCTCTTTATCTATATGTAATAAAAAAATATCCATATAATTCTTGCAACAGTATATTGAGGATGGTTTCTCCAATTTGAACCACTATCTTCTCTATTTTACTTATATATGTGTGATTATTAGATCTTTCTAAAAATTAGAGATGTATAAGTGATTTCTTAGAATTTTGTGGAGATTGTTTATGTAACTGTTTTGATGATGTTCTATAATTTTTGAGATATAATGAGACAAGTCTAAGCAGTTGATTAATGAAGAGCATATATACAATTAACAAGTTAGTGTTAAAGAAAAGAAAAGCACGTCCATGTTGCTTGTCATCTAAGGTAATTCGAAGCATATTCTCTTTTGTTTATTGACCGTATATATCTCCACTACCATTATTATGATTGAATTTCGCAGCACAAGATTTTAACACTAAAGTTTCCAACCCACCACATCAATTTCCACGCATGCAAAAGTCAATTACTCAACAACACTGTCTCTGGATTAAGAAATGCATGTTGATATAATAGCACTACACCACACGTGAGAGAGTATATTACGTGATTCCCTTCGACTCAACACGTAAAGCCACGTCCACTATCAATCATCTTCCATCAACTTAATTCTATATATTAGTTTCTTCTTCTTCTTCTTCTTCACACTGCCCACACAACACCACCACTCATAATCAGATCTATTTGACCAACCCACGTTCAAGAAAATAACATTATTTCGTATTACCTAAGTTGGAGTATTATCGATCATTCAAATAATGCACATATCCTCCGGAGTTAAAATTGTTAGTTACCTGTTCTTCAAAACATCTTCGTTGTGATTCCTATTTCTTGAATCAAACAATTGATACCAGCAAAACAAATCTCACAAATCTTTAGAATTTTCTTAAATTTTTCGTTATTTTGAGAATTAATTGATCCTTCACTACACTAAGGTTTAATGAATTATGTAAAATGCATGAACTGAACTTTAAGAGTAGTGGTACCACACTACATAATTGTTTTGATAAATTAAACTAAATTCGAATGGTTGATACAAATTACAATACTTTAAATTAAACGACTATTTGAATTATTTGCAACCTTATTTCTTTTATATATTTTTTAATTTGTAAATTATGTTCAATTTACGGATAGTTTAGTTTTTTTTAATTGCAATTTAGCTCATTACCAAATTGGTCAATGTTCTTTTTTCTTCTTAAAAAGAATCTAGATATCAAACCATTTTTCACAATATTGAAATTTTTTCTCCAAAAATCCCACGCCAAAAAATGTAACGAAACAAAATTCTTTGAAATTTAATTGCCAAAGAAAGAAAGCGACCAAAAAAATTCTTTGAAACTTAATTACACAATAAACAAGTCAAAATTTAACTTCTATAATGAATAAAAACGGAAATTAAAAATGTAAAGTCCATCAAAATATTTTTATCGTCACCTAAAATGAGACGTTCCAACATAAAATCTGTACTTTTTTATGTTTTTTCTTATATTACCAGGTGCAATTGAATAAATCAATTTTTTTTTTTTTGTAACTTTTGAACACTATTTACAAGTTTTATTCATAAATTATAAACCTGTAAGTTTGTATCCTCCAGCACCATAATCATTACAGAAAACAATTAAAGTGAAACAAAATTATCCCTAAAGATAACCTACATGACTATCCTTTTATAAAATTCTTATTTTCTTACTTCTCAAAACATTAGAAACATACATAAATACTACATAATATTAGAAGAAAAGAAATTATTTACAAAAATAGTTTATTTGTAGAGAAAAAAGTGAAGATAATAAAGGTTTTTCTTTAAAGAAAATATTTAAAAAGTGTGGGGAAAAGAGCAAGAGGGTCCCATGGAAGGAGTGACGCAAGACATGGTCATGAGAAAGCATATGGCAGACACCACATTTACTTATTTAGCACCATCAACGGTCCACCTTCTCCCATCACTCTCTCCCTAACATTCATCACATCATGCTCACTGGGGACCACACCCCATAACCTCATCCTCACCACCACCCAAACTAAATCCCATGCCACGTGCCATTCTCTAATTGGCTCACTCCCCTGCATGCTGCCCCAGAGAAACTAAAAGGTACGCCACGTGGCACTCCTCCAACGTCACCATGACGACCAAAGTTCTAACTCTCTCCATGATTATGTCATCGATGTGGGCCTTATCTTCTTCTCTTCGTCCACGTCATAATATAAGCTGAAAAATTAAAATCGTCCACATAATTAAATCTAATAAATAAAAAGATCTCTATTTATAATTACTTACATAGACAGCTAAAATTCAGAGTTTTGAATAAAGTGATTTTTAGTTAAAAAGATTAAATATAAAAGCACTTTTCTTACAGGTATTATTTTTTTACTACACATGACTTTTGGTTACGTCAGAGTTCAATCTTACGGTTCCACGTCCAAGTCAACATGACGTCACCCTCCTTTTCACCCATGTGACCCTTCCACGCTATTTCACCGCCAAATTTCCCCTATTCCCCAACCCCTTCCTTCTTCCACGCCCCACGCGCCTCACCAGCGCGTATACCTCTCTCTCTCCACACAAAAAATTAATTTATGCTTTATGTGTGTGTACATAAATGTATGTACTTGTGGTCAAATTAGAAAATTTATATATATTTATATATACTTTTATAGTATATGAACATGAATGTGCATACATAAAATAAGCCAAAGATCATGATTCCAATGTTTTTTTTTTTTTTCTTGTGTAGTCACTTGTCCTCCATGTAGCATTCATCCTGTTTGTGTTTCTTCTCAACATTTCACAAGTGAAAATGTTTGGTATTTCATTGTTAGCTTTTGAAAATTTAATTAAATTAAAAGAAAAGTTAATAATTTTGCTTTTTACTACTACTTTGTTTCACAATGAAGATAAAAACATGTGGGATGAAAATTAGTTGGATGAATGAAAATAAGACTAAGATAGTGTGAGAATTAAAAGTGTTTTTGATGAAGGGAAATGAAAAATAAATCGGGAAAGAAACAAAACTATGAATATAATAAATAAAATGACAAACATAATTAAGAGTCTAATCATTATTTTAAAATTATGTTTTCTTACTTTTTATGTGCATAAAATATTCAATTTTAATTCATCGTTTTTTTATAGTTTAAACAAAATAAAAGGTAAGCACTTAGATTACGTAACTGGTATGTAAGTAGGTTAATAAAATTAATTTAAACAATTTCTTTTTAATATATAGAGAAAACTTGTGATTTATTTAGTTTAAAGGTTATGAAGTTTTTTATTTTTTTAAATAATTTATAATGACCAATATAATTAAGTAGTTGGAGGAAAGTATATGATGACTTTGTCAATGAGGAAGAGTGACAATGTCCACTAGATTCACTAGACTAACTCACTTAATAAAAAAAAAAACTACAAAAAAAAGATCATTCTATTCATTATCTTATTTAAGTTTGTTTTGTCCAACTCTTCAATTCCATAAATTATTATGGACCAAAAATATTACTCTCTCAAGGAACATATGTTATTGCTTTTACTATTCAGAATCTCTAAAATAATTTTCTTTAACATTAAAGAAAATTATATAATTAATATGGTTGTCCCCATTCTCTTTTTTAGATTTAGTGTTGTTTAAAATACACACTTATTATTATGTTTACTTTTTTTTTTCAATAATATTGATGCTATTGTAATTTTATAAAATCAAATTGAATTTAGAGTCTTTAATTAAATCTGTCAAATTGAATTGCATTGTGAATTAGTAAGCTTAAAGTTTTTTTATTTTTTGAGTTTCTGTTTGTTAAATCATCCCTAATCAAGATAGACCAAGACTTTCAATTTACCAACAACTAGGTCAACTTGTCTCAATATTTTTAAATTTACTACTCTTACTAGTAATCAATTTCTACTATAAAACTTAGAAAATCACTTTTATTATAATATTCTCTTCTAACTATTTTTTATTTATAAAATTAAAATATAAAACCATGCTCAAATTAATCCTCCCCTTTCCATATTACTGTGTGCGGAATTAGTACTTAATAAAGTGCAACAAGTGGGGTTAGAAAGCAAACAAAACAAGTTTGCTATTCTTATGGAAAATTGGTATTGCACCAAAAAAATACATGAAAAAAAGTCAAAAGAGGAGAAAAGGGCAAAATGCTCAGATTACCTGTTGGGATCAATTCATGAAATCTCCCAATTGACACAGAAATGTAATATAATTTTATTATTTATTAAAATTTATACAATTTTACAAAACTCATTCTATATTTAACAAGTTTTACATACAATGTCATAATTTTACTAAAAATATATAAATTTAATTTTTTTAATTTCTGTAAAATGAAGCAGCTTTGATCAATATATTAAAGATGGCTTTAATTTGATGAAAAAAAATTGATCCAAGTGGAGAAAACAAAAATTTATCTAACAAATGAGAATGCATGCAAAGCAATAAACACAGAGAGTGGCAGTGGTAAGAGAAGAGAAGTAGGGTTGAGGAAGGAAGAAAGAGAAAACAAAAAAAAGGAAAAAGAAAATAGTATCACACAAGTATAGAGAGTGATGTAAGCAACCACAAAGCAACTTTTTTTCTTTTTTCTTTTAACCAATTAATTAATTTTTTTATTATTTTTATTATAAATAAAAACTCCACCACTTCAACCTTTCATTCACTCTCACTTCTCCTTTCACACGATGCAAGGCCTGCGCCGCTGCTCGAACGACGTAGTCCACCTCGACCTCAGCACTCCGACGCCGGTCGCCACCAGCTCCTCCACCACCTCCTCCTCCTCGTCGCTCTCCATCGATGTGGAGGAATCCACGGAGGCGCGTATCCAGCGGCTGATATCGGAGCATCCGGTGATCATCTTCACGCGCTCCTCCTGCTGCATGTGCCACGTCATGAAGAAGCTCCTCGCCACCATCGGAGTCAACCCTACCGTCATCGAATTGGACGACCACGAGATAACCGCCCTCCCGGACACCACCCGCACTCCCGCCGTCTTCATCGGCGGCGCCTCCGTCGGCGGCCTGGAGTCCCTCGTCGCCCTCCACGTCAGTGGCCACCTCGTTCCCAAGCTCGTCCAAGTGGGAGCCCTCTGGGTATGACCATCACCGCCACCCACCACCACCAATAATATATTTTTCATAATCACCACTCTATATATAAATATATAAAAATTACTCACCTCCAAAAAAAAAGAAAAAAAAAAAAAAAAACTAATTGTATAATTTTTAGTCCTCCCATCTATGTCGAATGAAATCTCTCTTAATTCACTCTTCCTTCTCTGTTCTTTTTTTCAATTCTCTTTTGAAATTAGTTTTTACCTTTCCTTTTTTTTTTTTCTCAATTGCAACATGAAAAATCTGAGACTAATTGGAATTTCCCAGACACACTCTTTCAGTTTGACTTCGCAGAAATTCAGGTTGTTCTTGGGACTGATAGAAAGAATCTTACTTTCTTAAATGTTTGTTAGACATTTGATTTATTGCATGAATAGAAGTGAAATAAGTGTTTACATGTATATATTTTTAACATGGTTGATGAAAAAGAATGAGTTTTTAAGATTTTGATGGACAGAGAAAAGTTTGTGGAAGGAAAGTTGGATTATTTTGAAGTGGGAATAGATCTGCGTTTATGGTTGTTGTTGGGGTGGAGGGCACTTGTGATGTGCGAGTGACATGTGTTGGGAGAAGCATCTGTGTTGAGTGGGTTCAATGGTTGTTCTTCTTCTACAAGTTCTGGTGTGGTGTGGTTCAGTTATGGATTATATATAATCACATGATGCAATCAGAGGCCATGGTTTTGTCACTTTTGCTTCATCCATCTTATTCATAATTTCTTTTTTCACACTACTACTTATCTTTTCTTAATAAGAAATTAATTAATAATACATTGGTAATTACTACTCACCAAGATTCTAGTTTTTTGGTCCCCAGAGATCAACCCAAGGGGATTTTATGGCTATTTTTGATTATGTGTGTGTGACTATCCATTGACAATGATAGGGACCATCATGGTAGTCCAAAAGAGGATTTTTTTTAGGGTTCTTCTTGACTTGTTGTCCCCTTTGGGGGTTAAGCTCTTGGAGAAGAAAGGGAGTTCCCAAAGTACTTTGGAAAAGATGATGATGATGATGATGAATGAAGAAGGCCATGAAAGATAAACTTTTATCATGTTCTTTATCAGTACACACAACCACCTCCAATTATTGTAAAGAAAATATATATAGTGTTTAAATTCAACACGTCTCTTTTTTGATCTTTTTCTCATTTCCCTTCACACCTTGTGAACATCACAGAATCAAATTCCATGGTTGTGAAATATTATAACCCCTTCTCTCACAGTTTGATGAGTTATTTATGTCAAGCTAGAAGAATAATTTGCATAAAAGGAGATGGAATTGCAACCCCAATTTCTGCTTCATATTCCTCCTTCCTTCTTTGACTAGATTGGTATCAATTGCTTTTTCCCTTTTAATCTTTCACAGAATTGATGTGTATTTGTATTATTTTTTATTTTTACTTTTACCAAAGCCCACTCCAAGGTGGTGTAACCATATACCTATTATTAAAAATTATCTTTTTCTTTCCTTGGATTTGTTAACCTTGCAACAGTGCAACGTGTGAAAAAATAAAAAAATGTTTTTGTGGGGGCACTGTTGGAGATATTTTAATAATAATTGTTATTGAATCTAGAATTCACAAAAGGTAAAAAGCCCAGATAGATTCAAAGCCAAAACAGGGTGCAAGGACAAACTTGAATTACTGTCATCATGCCAAGAGACAACAGCATTGATGGGTGGTGTGTGATGGCATGCATGACTACATCCTCATAAAACCTCAGCCAAGGTCTTTACTTAATTCAATAGTCTAAAGGGTATCACCCACATGACCACCATCAGCATCATCATCAGCAGCAGGTAAAGAATCAAAATATCAACTTTTCAATTCAATGTTGCCCTTTGAACCAAGCCCATGAACCTCAAATAGAAACAAAATAAAAAAGGTTACCACTAAGATGAAGTGTCATTGCTTTCCTCCAGTGTACACAGTACTATAGACAAAAAGCACTTTAGTTTAGTGCTGATTTATTGATGGCTAAAGCATCTTAGAAGCTGGAGTACAGCCAAGGAGTTTGGTGCTTTCTGTGTATTTGTTAATCATATATATGAGTCTGTTTGTTGCAGCTAAAAGTACTACAAAACTAGTAGAGTTGAAGGTGATTTTATTATTTAAAAGACATTTTTTTTTAATAGAAGATGAATAGCATTATTACCATGTTAATTGAATGGGTATTGTATTGAATTCTCATCAAATAATAGCCCATTTCTTTTAGATTTTTCACTTCAAAAATTTTAATTTGTTTAATCAAATAATTATATTATATTTTAGACTAGACCTTTATCGTGTGTGTGTGTGTGTGTTTTTTTTTCTTTCAATTTTGTTTAGCTGATTAACCACCAATCTTCTCTATTCTAAGTAAGTAACAGAGTAAAAATAAAGAAAAGAAAAAAAAGGAAGAAGTAAGTAGGAACCGAAGTTATTTTTAAAAAAGAGAAAAATATATTTTTAATATAATATTATTTTATTCATTTTTTTTATAATTTATATATTATTTTTATTATTTTATTCATTTATTATGTTTCAAAAGTATTTGAAAAGACTGTATCTTATAATCAATTATTTTGACATTTATTATTTGAAATTCATAATTAAAATATTCTTAATTTGAAAATAGAAAAAAAAATATCAAAATAATCAATTATGTGAAAATATGAATAGCTATTATGTAGAAAACATAATTTATGACATTTTTATTTTGATACTTTTCTTTGATTTGCTCATTTTACAGGTATTTCATTTAAAATAAAATAGTGCATAACTTATATTTCTGTGCATTCCCTTTTCTATGTTATGTCTCTTTCAATTGTTTTAAACAAAATATAAGAGATTTTGAATCATTTGATCAAGGTTTAAGTCATCATAACCCATTGAAGTAAAATACATAACTATAATATTTATTATATTATATTTTAAAATATTTTAAAAAATAACAGAAATATTTCATAATTAAGATTTCTATAATCAATTATGTGATATTCATAATAAATTATAATGCCATTTTTAAAGTGAAAAGGATGAAGAATAAAAAACATAATATAAAATGACTTATAATTAAGTTCATGATTATAATTATGTAACAAATTTAACACTTTAGTAGTTTTTTTTTTCAGAAAAAAATAGTGACATTTCTTCTATTATTATATTTGTGTACATTCTACATATTTTGTTTGAAACAAACATTTAACTTCTCTTTTCGCACCCTCCTTTTACATTTCATATTTTTTTTATAAAAATTTACTAAATTTAAGCTTTATTAGAAAATTTTGTTATCTATTTTAGTATAACTTTATTGTTTAATCACATTTTTTTAATCTAAAAGCTTGAAACTCAATTATATTAAAGAAAGAATTATCTAAAAGTACTACTTATTCATTTCAATTGTGGATTTTATCATACTTATAAAACTTATTTAACATTACCAATGAATGCTTATATATTTCTAACATGAGTTTAGAGTAAAAAATATATTTTCTATCTCATTCCTACAAATAAAATTAAAACACAATTAAGGACATTAAGACTCAAATAAATACAATACACTGTTACATAGGAAGTTATTCAATATTGGATTGATTAACCTCTTGAATTCACATAGAAGCATGGTGGAGAGAAGAGAAATAAAAATATTGAAGGTGGAAGGATCTTTTGTGATTTTGGAGAGTGAGGAAAATGATAATTAGGGCATGAGCCATAAAGGGTTCTAATTCCACTTCCCACCCAGTGGGACCCTATTAGTTTATTTCCTTTAGGTTGGGAAAAGACGGCATTGTGATGACATCAACGACATGAAGCACTGCATCTCCAACTATGGCCACAATCCAAAGAGAAACGAAAGAAAAAGAGAAAAAGAATGGTAGAGTGAGGTAGTGGAAGTTTCATTGTCCAAAATTTAAGGCTTTCTTTAATGCAAAAATCAGACTTAGCATGCATGCCATGCCATTCATTAACAACACTGGTGGGTCCCTTTTAGAATCTTTCAACCTAACATAACAAGAATCTCCTAAATTATTCCTTTTCTCCACACAACAGTTTTTAAATTCTTTTCTGCATAAATAAATAACTTTAAACACACAGTTAAGCATCTTAATTAATTAGATCAAAGTGACAGTTTACCTAGTCATAAGATCAGAAGTGCCTTAGTGCTTAGAGTTAGATTTTGCTTTTGCTGCCTTTTTGCCTATTCTCAAAGCATATAGTAAGCAGCAAATAAAGAAAAAACATATATAATTTAAAGTTTTTCTTAAGACACCATTAAGTGACTAACAACTGTTTAGTTTCACATCATATGGTGGTTACTTTTCATGATTTTAAAAGGAATTATAGTTATAACTAATAAGTTTTCAAAACTTTTGCGCCAACTTAAATTCAATCAAATTAATTATTATTATTTTTTATAAATTTAAAAATAAGTTTTCAAAATCCTTTTATTAAATTTTAATAAAAATGTATAGCCAGTATAAACATTTTACATTCTTGTTCATTAACAAACTACTATCTGTTTTAAGGTTAAAGCAACTATTATAAAAAAATGTTAAAAAAAAAGTTTTAATATAAAGAAAATTAGAGTATACACCGTATAAGAAATTACATTTACCTATAGCGTAGGTAGGGACCAAAATTTGACTATGTATTTATTTTTAATAATATTATTAAAAATAATATTATTATCCCGTAAGTGTATATATAAAACTTAAAACCACTATATTAAAAAAACTTTGTGAATGGTGGGTAGGTGTATACAATGAACATTCAGGTAACCTTAGAGAATATTTTAAGAGTTTTGAGCTGAGAGAGATAGACATTTAGCAAAATATATTGAAGAAAGTAAAATGGATAGAAGTTAGTGTGAAATTTATGAAAATGCAAGAATAATATAATTTTTAGCAAAATATATTGAAGAAAGTAAGATGGATAGAAGTTAGTGTGAAATTTATGAAAATCCAAAAATAACGTAATTTTTAGAAACAAAATATTTGAAGTTAATACAAAAGTTAAATTTTCATTTTTTTTTATTGATGTTTCAATCTAACATTATAGTTGAGATCAATAAAATGATCTGTCTTGTATAAATTCCTTAATTTTATGTTGGAAGTTGATAATGATAATTTGTCAGAATCTGCATAACTTATATCATTTCTAGGCTCAATTGAAGAGGCAAAACAGGACATGTACGTCACACTAATGTGAACTGATGAAGTGTTTTTTGTAGTTGCTAGAACTATATTTTATCCTTGAGTTAGTTTAATCCAAATCAGCATGGGTAGATATGCATATTCAGTTCTGTGTACAATTTTGTTTGCTCATTTTATATTTTGGTATGGACAATATATGAATATTGTTCAAGCTGCTTCTTATAATTTTTGAGGTTATTGGAAGCATTATATTAGTAGAACTTGGATCGAAGAATATCGAGTCTTATGTTTTTTAGGTGTTTAGCAATGAGTGATTGTATATTTCAATGCTTTTCTTCTCCTTACGTATCACTCCTTTTGTAGCAGATTTGTTTATAGAAATTGTTTGTAAGGGTCAGGAGTTTTTTCTGTGTATTTTAGGTGTTACATCTTCGTTTGTAAAAGGGTTGAAACACCCCTTAAGCATTTCCAATTTATTTAATTTTTATGTTGGAAGTTGAAACCCCTTAAGTTTTGTGTATCTTCTGACCGGTATAAATTCCTTAATATTATGTTGGAATTGATAATGATAATATGTTGGAATCTGTCATTACTTACAATTTTTAGACTCAATTGAACAAACAAAACAGGGCATGTAAGTCACACCAATGAAAACTAATGGAGTGTTTTTTTGTAGTTACTAGAACTGTACTTTATCCTTGAGCCAGGTTAATCCAAATCGGCATGGACAAAGATGCATATTCAATTTTGTTTGCTCATTTATATTTTGGTATGGATAATGTATTAATACTATTCAAGTTGTTTCTCATAATTTTTGAGGTTATTGCAAGCAATATATTCGTAGAACTTGGATTGGAGAATATAAAGTCTTATAGATGTTTGCAAGTGAGTGATTGTGTAATCTAATGTTTTTATTTTCCTTACAAGTATCACTCATTTTGTAGCAGATTTTATTTTAGAGGCTGTTTTGATCAGGTTTTTTTTTTTTTTAAGTGTTACATCTTCTTATGTAAAAAGTGAGTTAAAACACTCCTTAAGTATTTTCTATTTATTTAATTTTTATTGTCTATAAAAAATATTTTGATTATTATAATTCTTATTATGAGTATTATTATAGTTATATTATTATTAAGAATAATATAATAATAATATCAATAACAATAACCATCTCGATACATAGGTAAATTACGTAGAAACAAGTACAAATTCAAATCCATAGATAAAATTTATATATAATGTTAACTTTATCAACAAATTTTCATCCACATAATAATAATCTGTATCTAAATTGAAAATTGATAATAGAACCATTTTATTATAATATACATATTTTTTACTATAAAAGAAAGTTTTCTCCTAAGATATCGCAGAAATGTTCTAAAACTTTCACTAATATGTCACTTTTTCAATGCAATGGATGATGCAAAGTAATGGATTATGTCATCACTTAAGTGAATCAATGTATTTTATATTTTAAAATTGTTTGTTTTTGTTTATTAATTAATTTTAAACTATTATTAACAATTAAAATAAAATATTTTATTTTTATGTAAGTCTTTACCATAATAATATCAATTAATTTTCAAAACTTCCTAAACAAATCATAAACTAAATGCACAAATTATATTGAAATGCAGAATTATTGAGTACCAAAATTAACAATGATAGGATATGTGAATTTCATATCAAAGAAACAAATTTATTTAATTTAGATTGTAACATTATATTTATTTACTTATACACTCTTGTGACATTTAGTTAAAATAAATAATCTATTCTTTATAATTAGAAAGGTAAAATTGTGATTATATAGACATTTCCCTTTTTTATGTTTATTGGTGAGGGGCAACAAATTTACCTTTTTCATCTTTTTCGTCCCTTCAAATCATTCCAAATACATAAATTTCCTCGTGCGTTCCTTTCTTAAAAGAAATATATTTTATTTATCACAGTTATAAAAAATATAATACAAGAAATAAAACATTAACTTTAGAGAGAAGAGTTTGAAGAGAGTTTTAAAGTAAGAGGGATAATGAATGGTATGATTGTTTTTAAAATAAATTACAATCATCTTATGGAGATGATCAAAGTTAGTAAACTCAAGTTACAAAAATCAATAATAAACATTTTATTTGTTATGATTTACGATACTTGAGTTGTATTTAGTTCTTCTTTTTTAAGTGTAAAGAGTTTTATCAATAAAACTTTTATTATAAGTATTTTTAATTAAAATTTTGATTATAAGTACTATAATTTTTAACTTACAACCAGTATATATAGTTAATATTTTCTTGAGATTAAGTTTGAGTATACAATATCATTTTATTGATTAAGTATACATAGTCACTTTTGATTGTATAAAAAAAATTCTTGGTTTATAAGAGGAAATTTAGTGAAATATATAATTAAACACTCTTTATTTTAAAGTCTAACTTAACAAATGTGAAAAATTTATTAAAGAGATCTATCTCAGTAATCTAATAGATATACAAATATTTTAAGCATTTGAAACTTTGATTATCTCTTTCATATGCAAAGCTTACATTAGTATATGTATATGTCAGTTCCTGTATTTGTTTTATTCACAAGTCTCTTTTTGCATGGAAAATTTCTGTTCACAAATATTTTATATTAAAATATTGTAGCTTGCAGTGTTAGTAATTTATGTTAGTATCAACCTATTTTTAGAATTATGCTAACAATTTTTGCAGTTGTAATAAAAGTTTTGTATACAGGATAATTTTTTTCCATTACTTTACCTTTCCAACAACACCATATTAAATGTACAAATTCTGATTGGTGGTACAATATGTAAGAATCATCTTTGCAATACATTCTTGATAAACTTAAAAATTTTAGAAATTTTAACATCGCAATTAGGTGTTTAGTGCTGAACACTTGCCGTTTCTTTCAAGAATTCAAGAAATTAAGTTTTTAATATTCTTAGTGCATCTTGTTAGAGACTTTTATTTAGGCTTGATATACGTGTAACACTTTTATTCAATTCTTAAATGACTTTGTTTAAAATTTTAGAACTTAGTATCTTATGTTGTGGGAGATTTTATCTTTTATATATATATATATATATATATATATATATATATATATATATATATATTATACTTATCTAAATTATTAGACACACAGAATATATTAGTTGTTATTAAAATATAAGTGTGATGTGCATGACTTTTATATTAAGACTTACGTCTTCTTATTCAATAAAAACTAGACGTATAACCTGCACAAGACAAAAAGAAATTATATTTTATATAAGATATCTTACAACTTTAAAATTGTTTTCTCCTCAAATACTCTGAATATTTATGTTGTATATTAATGAACAGTGATAATACAATTTTAAAAATTGTTTATAACCAAGATTAATTAATATATTGATAATTCTTTTTTAAAAAATCAATTAAATTACATTTTCATTAATATATATATATATATATTAAAATTATATTATATTATTAGAAAGAATATATACAATAGAAAATATAAGAGGAGTTGAATGAGATACTATTTTTGTTTTTAAAATAACTTGCAGATTTTTCAAAAAGCTTTACTTCTATTTCACAGAAAATGAAATTTTTCTTGCCAAATGATTACTTAGATAGAGTAATAGTAGCTTGGTCATCTTATCTAATCAATTATGAATGACTTATAACTAATGCAATGTACACATAACAGTAAGAATAAAACATGAGATGGGGGAAGAAAAGTGGTTCAAGAGTTTTATATGGTTTCACTTTGGAATACCAAGCACTACTTTCAATCTTTAATCAAGTTTAGTAGACATTTTCTTTATAATTCAATTGTTTCTACAAATACACACTAAGTGCGTTTTAGAAGCAATAAGTTTCATTTGCATGTCCTTTATGAATGTTTTATTTGGTTCAATCCATTTATCTGCAGAGACCAACATTAGAAGTCGTTCTAAAATAACAACAGACAGCAGAATTACATCCTAGTATGACAATCATGAAGGGACCAATGTAGAGGGAAAAACAATATTATGGCTCACATGCAACACTCTCAAAAATCTTCTAATCTTTCTTCTTAAGTATAGCTTATGTTTCCCTCATAGCCAATCTCTGCTTGTTTCATGCTCCAAGCATTCAGTTCTGAGACCACCACACTCTCCTTTCCATAGTTAAATGCATAAAGATGAGCATCTTTGTCTATAGCCAATGATGGATAAACTCTGCTGGTGATGCAAGTTCTCCCTTCATCCCCAAAACTCTCAATTATGGAGTGGTCAATCTGCATAATAAGAATACATCAAACTACCAACCATATCATAAAACAAAGAGTGAGTATACTAGTTGGAAATAGACATACCAAGCTTCTTAGTGAAATCGTTTTTAGATTGGAATCTAAGTCAAAGATAGTTCCATATGTAGTTTTGTCAAGGTCATGCCTCAATGAGGACCTGTAATGTGGAAACAAAAATCAGTCTCAATCACAAATTGCATGGAGAGGTTATGAACAAAGGGTTATGTTGAGGGAATGTTAGAATTCAGAAGCAACCTGCTTTGGTCACTGCACATGAGGCATACATATCTATTGGGGGCTCTATATATTCTGAAGAAGACTGCAGTGTGCTCTTTGAGATCCTTTGAAGCCAAAGCTAACAAACCAAATGGCCCTATTGTGCCACTTCTTGATTCATATTCTTGGCTACAAAGTAGTTGGGGATCAACTCCATTTGGATCAAGAAGCTCAGCCTTTTCTAGTTCAGGTAGCTCAAACAACACTTCTACATCGGCCTTCAAAAGTTCAAATTTGAAAACACTTACCATTGATGTGTGCTTGGTCTGAAATTTATCAATGAAAATATAGCTTCAATTTACTTACCTGTGATGCAGTAATACTCGAGACTTCAAGATGTGATCCATGCACAAGATTCTCCCCCGTTATTCTTATGTGCTTGCCACGTAGTTGTTCTACCTCTTCAAGTGGCCACTGAACCAATCTCTTCCCACTTTTATCTAGCCAAACTTGCCTTGGAATTGACTACATTGCCAAACGCTCTAGGTTAATATTTATTGAAAATTATGCATATCATGAGTCAGACTTGTTAAATAAGAAGTAAAACTAACAAAATTTTTTGACCTCTAACAAATTTCAGTCAGATAATGTTAAGAAAATAGCATGATACAAAGTGCATTAGAAACCATAAGATTACAGGACTTGTGTGTACTATGAACATACACACTGATCTATCTATGATTATATGTAACAATGATTAAGGTAACAAAATAACATAAAACTCCTAAACATCTGTCTGATATATATCTTATATCCCTATTTGCATTCAATCTAATAAAATCATATATTTAAAGGTAACATTTGTTTATATATGATTCATTTGAAAATGAAAACAAAAAGGCAGCTGAAATAACTAAAATACCTGGAGACCAGCCCATCCTTTCTCAATGTCATCTTGTGTGGAGTCAGATTCGTTCACCCATCCCCACAAGATTCTCCTGTTTTTGGCATAGTCAAAAAATGACTTGGAAGCATAGAATTTACCATAGTCATACCTCAAGTCTGAACTAGTCCCTGTAAACCTGACATCAGGAATGAAGTTTTCCTGATCAGATGCATATTTACCAAGAAAATAGTAATCATGCTGCTTGCGTAGGTAGCTTATCTTCAACACATGTCTAACACCTGCACTTTGCACAGATGTGTCCACCCCATTTGTGCTGCCATTGATGTACACAGGGAAAAAGTCTGGACACTCACAAACTCCCGTATCTTGTGATAAATAAAAGGGATTAGGGTCCACTGTCCAATTAACAAAATCCTCACTTTGGTACAGAATTGCCTTCCCTTCATCACCATTTTGGGCACCAATCACTACCCTCCATTTCCCATCTTTTCCCTGCCAAGCAGTTGAAGGGTCTCTGAAATTATCAACTTCAACTCCACTTGGTGGAGTCATGACAGGGTTGTGAGAGTGTTTCACCCATTCCCTTAAGAAGTTGTCAGATAGATTCCTTGGCACAGCTAAGTTCTGAACTTGATGTTTCTTATCATCAATTCCTGTGTACAAAATCATAGGCTGTTCTTTCCCAGGTATTATAGTGGCTGAGCCTGACCAACAGCTATTAATATCATATGGTCCACTTGGTTCAATAGCATTATTCAAATGAATCCAATTGATGAGATCATAGGATACTGAGTGACCCCATACAATCCTATCACCAAAGGTTGCTGCTTCAGGGTTATGCTGGTAGAAAAGGTGGTAAACACCTTTGTAGTACATAGGCCCTGAGAGATCAAATCAACATTAACACTAGCCATGAATGAATGCTTAGTCCCTATTTGAATAGAGATTCTTCCATGAGTTAAAATCAACTCGATCATGCACCTTATCTATTTTCACTAAAAGAAGACTTCTGCAGAAGTTGATTCTAATTTACTTATTTTGTTCCGTAAGTTCTTACAGAGAAGTCTATTTAAACAAATCTTAAGAGGTCAAAGACCAATTGATCAAATTTCACAAAGAACAAATTCTATTTTCTCATATGGATGATGATATTGGGAGGAGTATAAGTAACAGATAGTCCTATAAGTTCAAGAACTTACCATTTGGATCTGCAAAATGAAGTATCCATGGTCAATCATCGTCCGCAAAAACATGTCAAATGATAAAAGAAAAGGATTAGAACTACCAACGGTTCAACAAAAGAAACAGAATTGAACAGATAAACTGGTAGTCCTAGAAGTATTAATGTTGAAATAGTAAAATTGGATCCACAAAACTTGGAGGTGATAACAATACCGTTCATCCAATTCTCTTGGGGCTGAAAGTGATAAGAAGTTCGATAAGGCTGCTTTGCTGTTGCTCTATAGTTGATGCTATGTGTGGAGATTGTTTCAATTCCATTTCCACTGTTCAGCAGAAAAGGAACTACAACAAGTACCAGTAGCTGTGCAATGATCTCCATGATGCAAGAATCAGGGAGAAGGAGAATGTCAAAAAAGCAAGATCTAACACGAGTTTTTGGTTTGATAAAGTACTTTATATATATATGCACAACAAAAGGACTATTATTATATTCACTATGGATATGTCACTTTGTTGAAAGTGACAAATCCAAAACCAATCAGGTTTTGAATACACATCAGCTTCCAACCTGAAGTTATCTGTGTGACTAGTTAGGCACTCATAATATAAAATATCAATCCATCCTAGATTGTTTTTCTTTACAAGAAGATATATTTGTTTCTTCATCATTTATTGTTCATTTAATAAAAATAGGTTATTTATAATAAAATATGAGAAAAAGTGTATAGTTTACTCTTTATTGTGTTGTATTCTCTTACTAAGATATTAGTAAATGAGAACACTTATAATTACTTTTTACTCAATGAGAAATATGATTCAGCAGTCTAACTCTTGGGATTTATTTCATTTGAAGTAATTTTTGATAATAAGCTAAAACTTTTCTTCTCCACATTTTGTTTTACCAGTGCCACCAAAATTTATTTCATATTTATTTATGTTTAATATTCTTTCTTATTAGCACTCTAATGATTTTTAACTCTTATTAAATTCTCTCCAATTTTTGGCCATAAAGCAAAAGAACTGGTTTCTTGGAAAGTCATATCAGACATGACAGGGACAAATCACAGGCCTCATCATGCATGCATATGCTTATGTTGTAGCTGAAATAATATCAAGAGAGTTTGGCGTGTTGGTTTGCATGTGAATGAGAAAATGTCATGATCTATGTTATAATTTGTGTAGTTATATGGTGAAGGCTAAACAAATATTTTTTAGTTGATTTCATCTATTTATCATGTGTTGAAGTCCAAGTCTTCTTAGAAACATTTTATGTTTTGGCTAATTCCTATACGACAAAAAACAATGAGACCTTAAAATATATTGCGTCCAATTGCAAGTGGCCATGTTAGTTTGTTAAGGGTCTGTTTGATTGATTTTGCATGAAGTGAAAGGTCAAGACAACATAAAATTATTTGTTTTATATTTGATTTCAAAACTTGTTATGGAACAAGTTGCCTTATAGAATTCATATTCTATTACTATTGAACTGCACTACTTGTATTTCCCTTTATAAAACAGATGGAATCTTTAATTTATATTCTAGAATTATTAGAAGGAAAATATAAGAAAAAAAATTGCTTGAGCCACCACAGTCTGTCTTGTGTGTCTTGAAAGCCTTAATTTGAGATATCTTAATTATGAAAATGATTTATAGTTCTTGATTTATATGAGGTGATTTTCCTTCAGTTATTTAAGGAAAGAAGTTTGTTTTATTAGTTGAGGATAAAGTAAGCATAAGTTGGGTTTGTCATTTTCTTATTTAATCCAAAATTTTGATAGAAACATTTAATTTAAATTTAACTTGATCAAAACTTAAATAAGTGATGAAATGGAACCAATATAATCCTATCAATTTTACCATTATACATAGTTAAATGGTAGAAAGAAAATATAACTTAAGTTAAGCTATATTTTATAAATAAATTTTTTAAAATTAACAAATTTACTATAAATATAATATTAAAATATTCTTTATTAAATAAAAAGGTTCTATAACTAATATAAAATTATAAATTTGTGTTTTTGTATAATAAAAAAGTCTATAAAATAATTTACAAGTTATGATTATATTTAAATTATGTTAATTTTTTTAATGATATGCTTAATTTAATACATGTGTTTTACACACAATATTGATGTTAAGTCAAGAAGTATTGAAAGGTTTAATAGATTGGTGTTTTTTTTTTTCCTTGAGCCTTGAGGTTGGATTATAGACTGATTTTTCCTGCACCTCTTTAGTGACTTCCTGCACTTTCATAATTTTAACATATTCCCATTTTAGCCTTGAAAAAAAGATGAAAATAGTCTTCATTCATGATAATATAATTAAAAACTAAATACATTGCGGCAATTATATTTTCTGTACCTTTTACATTGCGGGAACCTTTAGGTATAAAAAATAATGTGATAATTACCACTACACCACAACAACAAGTTGTATAAACTGCAACACAAATTGTTTTTAAATACATTGCGGGTTGTAAAATCCGCAATACAAATTTTTTTTCAAAAAAATTTTGTATTGAAGGTTGTACAACCCGTAATGTATTTAAAAAAAGTTTTGTATTGCGGGTTGTACAACCCGCAATGTGAAAGGTGCGGGTTGTACAATCCGCAATGTATTTATTTTTTAATTGTATTGCGGTTTGTGTAACCAGCAAAGTGAAAAAAAAAATCCTATTTACTATAGTGAAGGTTATTTTTATCTTTTTTCAAGATTAAAATGGAATATGTTAAAATTATGGAAGGCGCAGGAAGTCAATATGGAGGTGTAGAAAGAATCACTCTCGATTATAACTTGTATAGTTACTTTGTAAGCTCTTAAGTAAGCGGAAAACTTTGTGCACCCCATCATTTTTAATCTGCAATCCATCAATTTCAAAACATACCAAAAGTACTTGCGATATTTTATTTCAAATTCATGGGTATTTTTGGAAAAACATTTTTCGGAATGTTAATATATTTTCTAGAATAGATTTTTTCAAAAACATTTTTTTAAAATGTAAAATTTATAGCTTCGAAAGATGTTTTCTGAAAAAGTTTTAGAAAACATTTTTCGGAATACAAACCTTTTATGTTCCGAAAAATGTTTCCTGAAAAGCCTATTCTGAAAAACAAATTCTACAATATAAAATTGACATTTTGAAAATATCTTTTAAAAATAAATTCTAAAAAATATTGTTTAGAAGAAAATATTTTTCAAATACTATTTAAATATAAACATAGAGAACATTTTAGTCACTTCACGTCAGGGGCATGTCAAAAACACATAAACTAATTAAATTTTGTTATTTATTATATATTAAGACTAAATTATTATTAAATATTTTTTAAATATTAATTATAATTTTAAAATATCATATAACCTTTTTAATAATATAAAATGTAGTTATATAAGTAAAGTGTAATTTTTTACGATTTAGTTAATGTTTTTTGTAATTTCTATAATTTATATAAAATTTTAAGTAATTATATGCAATTTTAATGATTTTTTTTATTTAAACCTGATTTATTTTATATTCTAACATTATTTATTCTATCGTGTTGTATATATGAAATAAAATTATAAATTATCATATTATTATTTTGTTATTGTATTATTATTATCATATTTTATTCTCTTATCGTATCCTTCCCAACTGGAAATTAGAAACATAGGAACTAAGCAAACAAATTTTCTGCCCACATCCAGCCTTTATTTTCAGTTTTTTTTTTTCGTTTTATAAAATTTTCTATTTGCTTCTTACAAACTTCTACTTTGTAAATATCTCTTTTAATATATTTTCCATGTTAAAACAATGTTTTTTTCCATGCACTCACATTTACCTGCTATTTTATTCTGTTTATTAATTAAATTAATAAATCATTTTAGAAACAAAAAGTGAATAAATATTTTGAACATTTCAATAATTATGTGTGCTTGTACTAAATTATTTCTCTTGTTTTTTTATTCTTTTGTTTCTTCTACTAATCAATAATACTTTAACCCAAAGAAATAGTTAGCAGAACCAAACAGAACTCTAGGTTGGTTCCTTTTCAATTGTGAATCAATCTTTTTGCCTTTTAGGTAAAATATGTAATTTATTAAAAAATATATATCCAATTTGCATTGACCACAGAAGTCATCAATAAAAATAATTTCTCAGTTGCAATGTTCTCAAACTTGGTGGACATTCAAATTCTTAGAGGACATAATTTGTCAGCACCATTCATTTTATATATGTGGAAAGATCCTTCATCAAACCAAGGTACTCAACATCTAGTATTTGTTGACCTTCCTCTATTATCATGGAGATCAATGAAGAAGTAGCATCCTCACACAACCTCAATTCCACCATGCATAAGGTACCTGAGAAACAACCTTATAGAACTTGGTACCACTTTCAACCCCCACAATATTGGATGAATGGTATTATTACCTCAGCACTCTTTTGTCTGTTTGATTTTAACATATGCTTGTGTCTATTTCAGTGCTCATGTCTAATTCTTTTCTCTTGGTCTTTTGACATGTTTGTTCACAAAAATTGGACATGGTTGACTTCATTGCTCAGATCCAAACGGTATGCTCATGAATTTCTCACACTTTAAGTTGCTTATTTGCCTATTACTGCACAAAACTTCACAGTCATAGCAGAATAAATTATTGAACTTCTTAGACAAACTAAATCAGTTTATGTACTTAAACTTTTGATAGAAGTTCTTCTCATTTAACTTCTCCAAATGTTTGTTGTTAAGATAATTTTATGGCAAAAGTAAGAGCATTTTACGTTTATCTAATCAATCTGTTATGTATATGTGTGTTGATATGACCAAATGACAAGTGTTGTGATACATGTGGCAGCACCAATGTACTACAAAGGAGTTTACCACTTTTTCTACCAACATAATCCTCATGCAGCAACCTTTGGTGAGAAAATGGTGTGGGCTCACTCTGTGTCCTATGATCTCATCAACTGGATTCATCTGAGCCATGCTATTGAGCCAAGTGAACCGTTTGACCTCAACAGTTGTTGGTCAGGCTCAGCCACTATAATCCCAGGAAAAGAACAGCCTGTTATTTTGTACACAGGAATTGATGATAAAAAACACCAAGTTCAAAACATAGCTATGCCAAAGAATCCATCAGACCCCTTCTTAAGGGAATGGGTTAAACACCCTCAAAACCCTGTCATGACTCCACCAAGTGGAGTTGAAGTTGATAATTTTAGAGACCCTTCAACTGCTTGGCAGGGAAAGGATGGAAAATGGAGGGTACTAATTGGTGCTCAAAATGGTGATGAGGGGAAGTTAGTTCTTTACCAAAGTGAGGATTTTGCTAATTGGACAGTGGAATTGAATCCTTTTTTTGCATCAGATAACACTGGAGTTTGTGAGTGTCCAGATTTTTTTCCTGTGTCCATCAATAGCACAAATGGGGTGGATACATCTGTCCAAAATCAAAGTGTTAGACATGTGTTAAAGATAAGCTATCTACGCAGACATCAGGACTATTATTTTCTTGGTAAATATGGCAATGATGAAGGAATCTTTATTCCTGATGTTAAATTCACAGGAACTAGTTTGGACTTAAGGTTTGACTATGGTAAATTCTATGCTTCAAAGTCATTTTTTGACCATGCTAAGAGCAGAAGGATATTATGGGGGTGGGTGAACGAGTGTTACACTAGACATGATGACATTGAGAAAGGATGGGCTGGTCTTCAGGTATTTGTTACTTTTTCTTTTGGTTAAAATTTCTTTAGGGTTATAAATTCATATCATGTTGATGAGTGTTCTATTCTATTTCTATGTACTGTGTATGTAGTGTATTCCAAGACAAGTTTGGCTTGATGAAAGTGGAAATAGGTTAATGCAATGGCCAATTGAAGAGGCAGAAAAGCTACGTGACAAACACATTAGCATAGTGGGAGAGAATCTGGTTGGAGGATCAGTTCTTGAAATCTCAGGTATCACTGCATCACAGGTAAGTAAACTTGTGCTGTGTTTTCTCACATTCTTCTTTTTTTTCAAACCATGTTCAACATCAATGATGGTTTTTTAAAACTTTACTTTTCAAGGCTGATGTAGAAGTGTTGTTTGAGCTACCGGAACTAGAGAATGCAGAGTGGCTAGATGAAAGTGAAGTTGATCCTCAATTATTGTGTAGTGAAGAATATGCATCAAGAAGTGGCATAATAGGGCCCTTTGGTTTGTTAGCTTTAGCATCTGAAGACCAAACAGAACACACTGCAATCTTCTTCAGAATATATAAAACCTCCAATAGATATGTATGTTTCATGTGCAGTGACCAAAGCAGGTAATTTCTGACACAGTTTTATCAGTGAATTATGGTGCATATATTTTACTTCTCATTAAGAATAAATTTGAGATTTTGAGAGTTGTTGTGCACACCTCACAGGTCTTCATTGAGGCAGGAACTTGATAAAACCACATATGGAACTATCTTTGACATAGACTCCAATCAAAAAACAATTTCACTCAGAAGCTTGGTATGTTTATTGCTACTGATAAATGTAACCATTTCATTTCATGGTGTGTTTGCTAGTTTGATATATATAGATTCATATTATGCAGATTGATCGCTCCATTATTGAGAGTTTTGGGGAGAAAGGGAGAATTTGTATTACTAGTAGAGTTTATCCCTCCTTGGCTATTGACAAAGATGCTCATCTTTTTGCATTCAATAATGGAAGGCAGAGTGTGGTGATCTCAGAACTGAATGCTTGGAGCATGAATCATGCAGAATTTGGACAAGAAGAAAACATAAAATAAGCACTAGCTAAGAACCATTTGAATAATCATAGATAATTTATCTAGATACTTTATATTATAAGTGATTTTCTCTGTTTGTGATTGTTTTAAAAGAGAACAATTTTCAAGTAATACCTGCTATGATAAGATTATTTTTGTTGTCATAATAATAATAATAATAATAATTATAGATGTTTATTATTTCATTAATGAAGACATCTGGTTGATATATTTGTTTAGTTGTAATAATCCGGACAATAATTATCATTTTAAGTAAGATGTGTTTTATATTGAAAGAATGTTAATTTAAAATAAAGAAAAAAGCAAGAAATTAAAGTTGTAATTTATTACATTACATAATTGTTCCTATCCTAGATATGTTTCATTCTATTATTAATTATCAAATAAGGAAATGTTATTTTCAGTGCATTTCATTCCAATGTATTGGTTATATTATGTTTCCTTTTGTTTCTTTCTTCACTCTCTACCCAAACATATCCTAACAAATATTCTTCATTAATCATTCAAAGAATTGTAGGAGCAAACATAGAAGGATTCATTCGAGTGGTTAACATGGGATCAAAATAGTGTTTTGTTGGGGTCGAGTAAATGAAATAGAAGAAAAGAAAGTAGATAGAGAAAAAAAAAAGAAATAAAATCAAAATAGAATTTGTTCCAAGAGAAATGAATTGATAATATACATTCTAAAATGATTTAATTTTAAATAATAATAATTATTATTATTCTTTACTTCTATTGGTACTAGTATTTGTCTTATTGGTAATATTTTATTTATTCTTGTCAAAACAAAAAACTATAAAAAAAATTGGAAGTAAACAAAGTGTCTCATATTTCATCACGGCTTGTCATAATTAACCGTGACACATTTCATTTATAAAGGAAAAAAATAAATGAATTGTAGCATAATTAACTATTGTACTTCACCAAAATATTTTAGGGTTTTTCTTATAGTTTGTATGGAAATTTTGGTGAGTCTGATCTATATTTTAAGATATTTTTGTTTATTGTTCTATTTAATAAACTATTTACTTTTCATTCAATTTCTTTTTTACCTTTTTATCTTCTTTTTTTTCAAAATATATAGAAAAGAAAGTCTAGAAAAAGTACAAAGTAAACTAACATATATAATTTAACTTAAATTTAAAAGAATCTATCAACTCATGAACAAAAGATTTAAAATCAAGTACACATCATGTACTCAACCATGTTTAGTAAAATAAGGAAATAAAGTTTAAAATGAAAAACAAAATGGATTAAGAAATAAGAGGAAGAATACATCACTTCAGAAACATCCAATGATAGCCTTATGTTGATTTATCACTTGAAAAACTTATTTATGACATTAATAATTTTTTTCTTCTAACTTTTCTCTTATATTTTGCATCCTGAACTTGATTACCACCATTATTCTTTTTTTTTCTTTTTTTTTTTTTTAAATTTCATTTCAACCTGTCTTGGATCAGAAGGTAAGGAGAGAAAAAAATAAATAAAAAAATACGTTTTTATCTTCTTAAATATTTTTAAATTTATTTTTCATCTTCCAAAATTTTTTGCTAATTTCAGCTCTCAAACTTTAAAAATATTAAAATTATTTTTATCAAAATTCATTAATAACATGAGGTACATTTAAACATACTTAGTTACATGTCACCTTCAGATGGTATACAGTATGATAAATGCATGAAAATAGTGAAAGGAACCAATGTTAAATATTAAAAATTTATTCAGAATTTTGATTCTGGTTTTAATAGGTAAAACATACAATATAAAAGAACTAGATAAAATAAAATGTTGTATGATTATCAAAATCCTTATTGGCTTCAGCTTATTTTATGCTTTCTTCTTGCTCAAATTCTGCTTGCTTCATGCTCCAAGCATTCAGTTCTGAGATCACCACACTCTGCATTCCATTGTTGAATACATGAAGATGTGCATCTTTGTCTATAGCCAAGGAGGGATAAACTCTACTGGTTATACAAATTCTCCCTTTCTCCCCAAAACTCTCAATAATGGAACGGTCAATCTGCATAATATGAACCTATATACATCAAACTAGAAAGCACATGATGAAACAAAAAGGGTAATATTTATCATTAGCAATGAACATACCAAGCTTCTGAGTGAAATCGTTTTTTGCTTGGTGTCTATGTCAAAGATGGTTCCATGTGAGGATTTATCAAGGTTCTGCCGCAATGAAGACCTGTGAAAATTGTACACAACTAAGTCTCAACACAAAATATAAGCAGTATAATTTACAAATAGTGAGAATATCAGAAATAACCTTCTTTGGCCACTACACATGAGACATACAAATCTATTGGAAGTTCTATATATTCTGAAGAAGATTGCAGTGTGTTCTGATTGGTCCTCAGATGCTAAAGCTAACAAACCAAATGGCCCTATTATGCCACTTCTTGATGCATATTCTTCACTACACAATAAGTCAGGATCAACTTCCCTTTCATCTAGAAACTCTGCATTCTCTAGTTCTGGAAGCTCAAACAACACTTCTACGTCGGCCTTGAAAAGTTAAGGTTTTTAAAAATCATCATGGATGCTGTACTTGGATCTACAATTCAGCAAAAAGGGATTTGAGAAAAGAAAAAACAGCACAAGTTTGCATACCTGTGATGCAGTGATACCTGAGACTTCAAGAATTGATCCACCAGCCAGTTTCTCTCCCTTTATGCTAATTTGTTTGTCACGTAGTTTTTCTACCTCTTCAATTGGCCACTGCATCAACATCTTCCCACTTATATCAAGCCAAACTTGCCTTGGAATACACTGCATTAAAATATTGAGATCACATGATAAGAACATAGTCCTAAAATACTTTTTAACATGGAGGGTGGTGAAATAAGAAAAAGAAAAATACTGAAAATTCCTATGTTGACTAGAAATCAGATCTATTTATAATATATAAGTGAGGATAATTTTTATCTTTTAATTGATTTTTTATGTTTTAATTGATTGAATTAGACCTAAACTTACTTCTTAATAAAAAGGTTCAACATGGAGCTAAAATAAATACCTGTAGACCAGCCCATCCTTTCTCATAATCATCTTGTGTGGTGTCACGCTCCTTTGACCATCCCCACAATATCCTTCTGTTTTTGGCATAGTCAAAAAATGACTTGGAAGCATAAAACATTCCATGGTCCAATATTAAGTTCAGATTAGGTCCTCCCAAATCATCATCAAGAACAAACTTTTCCTGATCAGGGAAATAGTCACCTAGAAAATAGTATTCTAGTTGTTTGTTTTGATAGCTAGTTTTCAAGACATGCTTAACACTGCTGTTTTGGACAGATGTATCCACCCCATTCTTTGTGCCACTGATGTACACTGGAAAAAAATCTGGACACTCAAACATCCCAGTATGTTCTGATGCATATATAGGATTAGGAAACAGTTTCCAATTAACGAAATCCTCACTGTGGTAGAGAAGAGCCTTCCCTTCATCACCACTTTTGGCACCAATAATCACTCTCCATTTGCCATCACTTCCTTGCCAAGCAGTTGTAGGGTCTCTAAAACCATCCACTTCAACTCCACTAGGTGGAATCAGGATAGGGTTTTGAGGGTGTTTCTCCCATTCCCTTAAGAAGTTGTCTGATAGATTCTTTGGCACAGCCAAGTTCTGAACTTGATGTTTGTTAGAATCACTCCCTGTGTACATAATGATAGGTTTTTCCCCAGGGAGGGTTGTGATTGAGCCAGAATAGCAGCCATTAATGTCATAGGACTCACTTGGTTCAAGAGCATGATTTAGATGAATCCAATTGATGAGATCATAGGATACAGAATGACCCCATACCATGTGCCTGCCAAAGGTTGGTGCATAAGGGTTGAATTGGTAGAAAAAGTGGTAAACTCCTTTGTAGTACATTGGTCCTGTGACAGTTAAATCAACACTTGTCACAAGATCATGATTTGATGAGTTTTACTGAATCAAGAGTTGACAAGTAGATGAAATAGTAGTGCATTAACACAAGAACAAATTATCCTATAATTAGGACTTTCATGGTCTTGACCAATCTTCAAGTAATATGTTGTCAAATTTTATTAATATTTTCTTGTAAATTGAAAATTTTTACTGCATATCATGTGATAGTTACATGTCATGGACAAACTTCAATTTGATTGAGAGTTGGAGAGAAGTTCACAAACATACCGTTTGGATCTGCATGATGGAGGCAACAATTTTCATGTTTCATCAGCAAAATATGCAAATGACAGAAAATAATTAGAAATAGGCAGTGATTTAGAACACAAGCACGTGTGCTAGAAGTTGATGAACAAATGAAAAAAGTGCTAAGGATAATACCATTCATCCAATTTTTTGGGGGCTGAAAGTGGTACCAGGTTCGGTAAGGTTGTTTTTCAGGTACCATGTACTTGTTTGAATTGATGCTGTCTGGGGATGCGTTGGTCTCCATAATGGTAGCACCAAAGTTATTGGAAGAACAAGAAGAAGCAAATGTATAGTGGCTTAGTTTGATCAATGGCTAATATTTGCAATTATGCACACTATAGATCTTTCTCCTTATGGAAACAACACCACAGTTAAGAAACATGAATCACTCACATAAATACATAATCTATTAGGATTTACAAACATTTAAATGCACACCAACTTTGAGAATCTTGCAGCTAGAAAACATATTTATTGGTGACTAGACTTCCAAAGTCTCCTCAAATTACATTTTTTATTTTTAGTAAATTACTTGGTAGATACCATTTTTTTTATTTTTGTTGATCTGTATGTACATAATCGTGGATAACACGAAAAAAAAAAAAACTCAAATTTCAAAAGGTGGTTAACACCCAAAATTCACTTATGTTTTTAATTATTATTATGTTTTGGATGTCTTTGAAGTGGAAGAAACGAAGAAAAAACAAAAGAGACTTGTCATGTATGTGAATTGAAAAATACTAACATACTCCAATTATTTATTTTGTCGTTACCAAACAGATAAATCAAAGTTTACATATTTTTTTAGAGGTTGCTTTGAGAAGATATTATTCAAAAACTCAAAGTCTTCAAGGTAAAAAAAAAAAAAAATTAAAGAAATTTACAGTCTTGCCCTTTGATTTTTTGGGAATTCAAAATCTACTCTGTTTACATTTTTTTTTAGATTTATCGAAAAAATATTTATAGTAGTTTTTTTCTTTTTAATTAAGGATATCGCCAATAAACTGAAAGAAAAAAAGTAATTTGCTTGGGTATTGAAATTTATTTAAAGTTTAATTTTAAAATCTCTGATTTTTTGACATGAATGATCAAGATTGACCAATAATCACATAATTAGTGGATAAGATTATATATTAACTATGTCGCACAAGGTTAATTTTTTTTTTTTAGTTGTTTTCTCCCATCTCACTTGCAGAGTCTTAGGAGTTTGAGTTTTTCAAAAGTTAGATTGGTAACAGTTTATTTGGACACTAAACAACGAAAATGAAAGATAAGAAATTTCATGTTAAACTAGAACAACCTATATTAGTAATCCTATATATTAGTTTTTTACAATATACGGGAATAAGAAATTCATTGAGAAAAAGTCCAATAATAAATAAGAAGTTAAGTCCTAAAGTAAAATCACTATTATTTATTAATTGTACTCTTCGTAACTTTTACTGGTGATAAAAATTGACTTGTGTTAGAGAACTTTTACATGTGTTCTCTAACTCATCGTATAGGAAGAAGACCAAATCATTCGAGAATCTATCACAAGAGGTAAATAAATTAAGAAGAATTAAATAAATTACATAAGAAAGTATTTACAAATTAATTTACGTATAAATTAAATTTTAACTTAGAATTTCATTTTAATTTTTTTCAAATTCTTTTATCTTAAAAGTATGCGAGAACTTGGATCAAAAGACCAAATCTTTCTTCCTTCCTTCCTATTTTTTTTTCCTATTTTTTTCTTCATTTTCTACATGCATCTCTTTTAATTCTATATCACATATTAATTCTCTTATCTCTAAATTCCTATATGGAGATGTTATTAATTTTACAAACAAACTATATCATATTAATAATAGGACATTTTCATTTTATTGGATTTCAATTGAGTAAATTGATTTTTGTTGTACAATTTCTTTATTTTTTTATAATTTGACTCTAGTTGAAATAATTCACTTTTTGTTGTTATTGTTAATTAAAAATTTTGATTCTCCAAATTATTATTTATTATTTTTTTTTCATTTGTGTGTTGTTTATTATCAATATAATAAATAACAATATTGATAAGTAGTTACATTTTAAGAATATTATCAAAGTTATTCTTTAATAAGAATTCAGACAAAAAAAGTAAGGTGAAAAGGGTGTAGAATTTAAAGCAAGTAGAGACTTTGACGATAATGAGAGGTAGATCAACAAAATGTGGCTTTAAGAGTCAAACTGATGGTAAATCAAAGTCTTTAAGTAAAAATCATCTCAAATGTTACTATTGTGGTAAGGGAGGGCATACAAAAAAAAAAAAATCGTTAGTATAGGAAGAATGGAGGAAAGAACTATGAAGTATCAACTTTACAAGGTTACATTGCAAGTATCTCAGAAGATGGAAATATTTTGGTGAGTGAAGCAGTAATTAGTTCTAATGGTGGCTCCAACAAAACTTGAATCTAAGAATTGAAGGCACAACTAGCTAGGGAGTTTGATATAAATGACTTGGGATCAACAAACAAAATTTTATTCACTAAAACAGAAATGATAGGAAGATTTGACTTTCTTAAAAGAATTACTTATTGAAAATCTTGTAGTGCTTTCATATGAAAGATTGCAAGCCAATTATAAATTATCCTGAAGTATGAGTCATAAGAATGAAGCAGAGAGGATGAAAATGTCTCAAGTATTGTATGCATTAATGGTGAAAAGCCTTCTGTAAGCCATGATTTGTACAAGATCATTGAACAAGTTGTGGGAGTAGGTAGTAGATTCAAGGAAAATCCTAGAGAGTATTAGAGTGTTAAGAGAATCCTTAGATACATAAAAGGAACCTCAAATGTTGTATTATATTTGGAGGATCAAAACTAGTTTCAAAGGCTATGTTGATTGTGATTTTATAGGTGATCTTGATAAAAGGAGATTTACTACTAACTATGTGTTTACACTTGCATGAGGAATAATAAGTTGGTTATCCAAGTTATAAGATTTTGTAACTCTGTCTATTAAAAAAAAGTTGAGAACACGACAATTAATCAAACATGCAAGAAAGTTATTTAGATTCAAAGGTTAATAGAGGAACTCGGACACAAACAACAAAAACTTATTGTATATTATGACACTCAGAGTGTCTTATACAATGCAAGGCATCCTATCTTTTCATTCTAGGACAAAATACATAGGTATACGCTACCACTGTTCGATTACTAAAAAAAATTGTAATAAAATTTTCTTGACTCAATGTGTTAAGTACATTAGTAAAATTTGCTCAACAAATCAAAATACACCAAAGTGATTTCAATCAAAGATTATTAAGGAAGAATTACAAATTGAATTTGCTTAACAAATTTTATTGCGATGAAAAAAGTACCATACATAATTACGTTTAATTTACTTTTTTATTTTAAATTTATTAAAAATTATTATGCGTATGTGGTAATTATGAACATTGATATTTTATATGATAATTATGTTTAGAATAATGTGTTATAGGTTGATTTTAATGGTTTGAAATCATATGTCTTATTAATAAAAGAAAATGTTTTTATCTCAATAATCATCATATATAGTAAAACGTCATAAGAGAAAGAGTTCTTGCACAACATTAATATACTTATTTATTTTAAGTATTAAACATATAACTTATTAAAAAAAGAAAATGTTTTTATCTCAATAATGATCACATATAGTAAAACATCATAAGAAAAAGAGTTCTTGCACACTGGATATATAACATTAATATACATTTTTTTTTAACAAATTTATCCTAATATATGAAGTTGAAGTTTATAAACCTGATCTGCTTAAAATGTGATAGATTTTAGTCTCTAGTATGTCATGCTTAATACAGTTTTTAAAAAATATTTATATATTTTACTCTATTTTATATATTTCATTATTTGGTTAAAATAGTTGTTTGATATTGTGATGTATATAATTACATATATTGACTCAATTGTAAAATTGATTGTTATGTGATTGTTTGGTTTTCTAATATGATTGTACGTAGATAATATTATATATTTTTTAATTAAATCTTATTTTTATTACACATTTTTATAATAAAAATGTATTTGGTAAAAACATAATAGAAAAATAAATAATTTATAAGTATGTTCATATCCTTTCTTAATAAGTGAGTTTATATCTAACTCAATATCATAAGATTAATTTGTACAATGATATTTATATTTCATTTATTTATATTATATTATATATATATATATAATCTCTAATATCCTTTATTCATATAATTTAGAATTTTAATTACATTTCTTAAATTATTTAATTGGAAGAATTAACATACCCTCGTTTGTATAACTATTTTCTTATAATTAATAATGTAATCAATAACAATATAACAATATATGAATACTTTATAATAAAGAACTGATAAATAGATATTTTTATTAAACATTACGGTAAAAAAATATATAATACTAAATATTTCTTTATAATAATTTGTTTTTATTTCTGAACTAAGACCAAATTAAATATTGTTTTGTCAGTATTTTATATTATGCTACTATAGAAAGGAGAATACATTATGCACAGACTATTTATTTATTTAAATTTTCCTCTTAAAAATTAAGATGGCCTGCTATCTTTTCATTTCCAATTAATGAAGTATTAGTTATTTAACTATTATATACAACACTTAATAACCTTTTTATACATTGCAATGTATAAAATTTGTATATTTTAGAATATTCGATAAATTAAAAAAGTATTTAATTTCATATAAAGGCTAAAAGACTTGAGATAATTCTGGCTTTTGGCTAAGATCCACACACATATTTGAGACATTTTTAAAAAAATAAAAAGAATGATAATAGGAAGGTGACAAAGAGTCAAAGACCACAAAAGCTTGTTAGCTTTCAACAGATGACTTCAATTTCTTATTGGCCAATGGAAGATCATTTGCTTTTAGGTTAACTTTAGCCAGCTACGTCTTACAGACACAGCATATTCTTTTGTCTTTCTGAAAGTGACACATAATGTGACATCAAACATAATTGTGATATCAATAGCATGTTTGAAAAAAGAATCTGTTTTCACCTGTTTTTATAAATAAATAAATATATATATATATATATATATATATATATATTTTAAATAAATTGGATGTTTGAAAAATATACTCAATATACTCTAAAATTGTAGAGTTCAATTGACTACACCACCTATAAGAAATGTTTAGAATGTCCATAGGAGTACCATCACCATCCTTTTGAAAATTACCAATCAACAACTCCCAACCAAGCTTTTAACATAGTTTCATTTAAAAAATATATCTAAGGCCTGTTGATGCATAGTGATCATATAAAGCTCCATAACCCTTAATATGTTAAATACTAAAGAGTGGTTGTTGAAAAAAAGTTGTTAAATGATGTTTAGTTTTTTTTTATTGTGGATTAAAACATTACTAATTTTTGTGCAAGGGTAGAAATAATTTGAATAGGTATAGACAATTTCAAGTGCTTTGTAATTTTTCGACTATTATATATAACGGCATTAAGTGAAAGTGATATAGATATATTGTTTTATATATAAATTGAAAAATTCAAATGTTTTCATATTTATTTATTTCTGATTACAAATAAAAAAAAAATATCTAAGACCTAATCTATCAAGTTTCGTAAGTGGCATATTTTCTTTGGAATATAACTATCACAATCTTCTGGTTCGTACCAAAAAAAAAAAAACTTCCTCATACTTGAATAAATGCTTTTAACAAACTAAATGGCCTATGATAAACCCAAAAACTACGCAATAACATGCCTTGAATAATAAAAGATATCAATTGTATCTTGGAAGTCTATCTTTGAAATAGTCAATAAGGGCTATCAAATTATAAGTCTACCTTTTGAAAAATTCTCTCTTCTCACGCTTGGATTTCGAATTATAGGTCTCAAATTTGATTTATTTTTCCTTTTTTCATTATTCTTTTCGATTGCAACTATTAGATTAATGTGCATTTATCCACTACTTTCATTGACATATTCTTCATATTTTTAAATTTGTAAAAAAATCATTATATTAAATTTAATATTTTTCATTACATAAATATTGTATTCACAAAATAAAATTTTAAAAAAATTCATTTTAAAATATGCACTTAAAATTACATTTTTAACTTTATCTCAATAGTCAATTCTCTATGATTTTAAAATGATAAAAAAATAACATTACAAATGCAATTATAAAATATACCAATGAATTTCAAATTTTAATTTTCAAAAAGTTTCCTCCCAATTCAATAAATTAATTATATTTCACAAAAGTTTAAAATTAAAGAATAATTATGTTGCAATTATTATACAAATATATGTTAACACTAACTCCAACCATTAATTGTAGGTTACTGATTAAATTTAAAAACATTTATTAAACTTAAGAAAACTACACATTTTTCATTAATTATGGAAATAGTTTTTAAAAAGTAATATTTATTTCTTTCGTAACTAATTAAATAATTAATTTTAATCTTATTTTTCTCTTCATTTCATTTCCTACTTCAAAGCAAAACTAGGTTAGAATTTGATACCAGTTTGCAACTGATATTCTGAGTTATAGTGTGGCAAAACTTAGACTAAAATTCATCTTTCCGAAAATCAAATTCTGATAATTTTTTTATCAGCAAAAATCAAATTCTGATCATTTTCTTTATCAGCAAAAATCAAATTCTGATCATTAACGTGTTATCTGGTAAATATTTGCATATCAGCCAAATTGTGTGTGGTCCTGTGCTAGGAGAAAAAGAAACCTTTTATCTCCATATGAGCTTTATATATATCTGCTAGAAATGGTTCCAAATTGCAGCATGATTTGGAGGCATTGGTGGTTATGGCTGTCAAAAGCTGTGTGTGTGAATGCAGATGGAGGAAAAGCAGATTTGCCTTTTAGTTTTTAACTCTCTTACCAATTACCCTGCATGTTAAAAGTTCATAATTCTTCTTGATCTTTCACACTCTCATGGACCATATTTCAATCACTTTATCTCTACTTTTTAGGAAGAGAGAATGTTTGGCATGAATAATCAATCAATGTCAGACATCCACCATTTAACAAAACATGCAGAGAGAGAATAATATTTTGTATACCCTCTTGGTGTAAACATTCTATCATATCTATCATTTTTCTTTTATATTAATCATACTACTTCCTTTTTCTTTCTCTCTCTCTAAATGTTAATTACTATATAAGCTATATTCATGCATCATTATTATGCAGATAAGATAAGTTCATAGTATCTGTCAAATCTTTATACATAGACTCTTGCTGCTCATGTTCTTGGTTACTCATTAAAATAATAAAAAAATATATCAAAAGTCACATGAAAATATATTAAAAATCATAAAAAAAATAAATATTATGCATCTAAATAAAAGATACAATCTTTTAGCTTAGCCTTGTCATACTTATACTACTTAATGAATTTTACATGAATTTCATCTCTTTTTTACTATGTTATATGATTATTTATACTAACTTATATTTCAAATAGTGTATTATGTATCACAGTAAAGTAATACAATGGCGCATGGGTTAGTTTTTTTATTTTGTGTAGTTTTATGAACTTAATATGTTTTAAGAAAATTTTCAAGTCATCGGTTGATATGGTCAATTTTATTTTCCAATTTCAGTTAAAATATGCATTATTAATATGTATGTACGTGAATTAAATTAAATAACCATATATACAATTTACACACAGTACTATATTTAAATTTTATGTTGGAATAATAAAATTGGTAAAACATTATTCTTGAAATTTGATTGATAGAGATATGGTTGGTCTAAATGAAACTAAATGGAATATCTTAAATAAAGTACTAAATTTTAATCTTGTAAATACAAAATTATAATTAACTAAAAAAATCACTAAAAATTAATCATCAATGATAGATTAGTTAGAGTCACTTAAATACCAATTTGGTTCATGTTTATTGAATCAAAATAAATGTATAATTTACATCTAAGCATTTCTTTAAGACTACTTTGAATAATTTTATTTTTTTCATATTTAAAATGTGAATCATAACTCTAAACAACATATCAAAGATACAGTCACCAAAAAGTTGACCCACATAAGAAAGAAAATCATTAAGTTATTATGCAATGTACAATTATTGAGGAAGAAAAAATTTGAAGGGTGGAAGAAAATCATACTGTTATAATGTGCAATTATTGAGGAAGAAAATTTAAAAAAACTGGAGGTAGAGAAAAAAAGGGGAAAAGACAGAAAGTGCACTTCAGAACAAGCCAGTTTGGCTTGTGCTTTGGTCTCTTGTACGTGCCACCTTCAAACACATCCTTTTCCTCATCCACATTCCAACCTCTCTTCTCTCTCTCTCACCCCTCACACACTCACAACTCAAACTTCCTCAACTAGGTACCTACCAATTAACTCATATACTTCTCACCATTCTCTTCTTTTCTTTTGCTTACTCACAATATATAGTTAAAGACTAATCCTTAGATACTGAGATCTATTTAAGGACTTGACTTACCTGATATATGGTTTCTTCAGACTCTTACCAGGTGATGCTTGATGCTTGATGATAGATGCTAGTTACCAACAAGTTATGGCTGTTTAAGAAGTGATTAAAGTGAATAGCCATAGGTTTGAGGCAATCCTTCTCGGGATCCATCAGCTTTTGCTTCTTTCTCTCTCTCTCACTCTTGGTGGTGTTCTCAAGAATTTCTGAAAAGTTTGAAGAAGAGAGAAAGCTTTATAATAAGTAAGCAGGATCCTTGAGCTGAAGAAAATCAGATCCATTAATTTCCTTACCATCTAGAATTACCCTTTTCACTGTAAGCTGCAAGATCTCTGCAGAAATTCTTTTGGTGCAAATAAACTTTACTTCTTATGAACATGTATTGTATATATATAACCTATATTGTTGTTACATATATTGTGTGAATACCTGACCTATATATGTGTAGTGTACTTTGGTTTCTTACCTAATTTTACTTGTATATATAGGTTTGGTGGTGGAAGAAAACATGTCCAATTTGACGTCTGCATCAAGTGAAATAAGTGCTTCTTCAGGAATCAGAAATGACAACGGTTTTTTCCATGCTCACCAACACTCCTCCACTTCAATAAATCAAGAACCACAGCCAAAAAAGAAGAGAAGTCTTCCTGGCCACCCAGGTCATACATAACCAACCAATTCTACCATTTTTTTTTTCTCTAATTTGATGGTTATTTTGCAGCCAAAATCAATATTTGATTTATTTCCTATATACTTAGTGTAGTTCACTCTATAGTTTCATTTTTATACATTATGTAAGAAATTTATGCCATTAATCTTTCAAAATATGATTTTTATTTTCATAAACTCAACAAATTTGTCATATACCAGAATTTGTGAACACTTAACCCTTATACATTTTGTAATCTTGTTTCAGTTATATATACATGTATTTGGTGTTTGGACATTATTTTTAATATTTTAACAGTTATAATTTCTGCATTAAAAACATGATTCCTTTCTTGGTGTTTTTGAGATTTCAAGTTTAATTGAAGAATAAAATCAGCTAGATTTTAACTTTCAACAAAGTATTCTATCAATTGATTTTATTGTTTAACAAGTGAATTATGTTGGTTTCAAAATTTTTTTGTTTCACTTGGTTTGGTTCAGACCCTGATGCAGAAGTGATAGCATTGACTCCACAGACCCTATTGGCAACAAACAGGTTTGTTTGTGAGATTTGTCAGAAAGGGTTTCAAAGAGATCAGAATCTGCAGCTTCATAGAAGAGGGCACAATCTGCCATGGAAGCTAAAGAAGAAGAACAGCAAAGAGGTGAGAAAGAAAGTGTATGTTTGTCCAGAGGCAACATGTGTTCACCATGACCCTTCAAGGGCCCTTGGGGATCTCACAGGAATCAAGAAGCACTTTTTCAGGAAGCATGGAGAGAAGAAATGGAAGTGTGAGAAGTGCTCCAAACGCTATGCAGTTCAATCAGATTGGAAAGCTCACTCCAAAATCTGTGGCACCAGAGAATACAAATGTGACTGTGGTACCCTTTTCTCTAGGTAATCTGATTAATTAACTAATCAACTTTTAATTGATTTTAGATTCCAAAACCAGCTTATCTTCAAACCCCCAATCTAAATTGCTCAGATTAACTAATTTTCTATGTAAAAAATCATTTTATAACAGTTTGTCATCAGGTTTATATATTATCTTCATTGTTATGCTTTGTCCACTAGAAACTATATAATTAATTATACAGGTATTATGAGTTTATTCTAAAACTAATTAGAATATGATGATATAATAAAATACCTTTTACATTGTGTATTTTGTTAACTTTAATTTCTAATTAGTTAATAGCTTAAAATTATTTGCATAAATAGTGAATCAAAATTTAAGCAATTTACTAGTATAAAAAGTTGATAACTATTATTATCACTATATGTCATTTTATATATTAGTAGAAGTGTATATTGATCGGTAACTTCCACAAATAGTGTAAATTTTTGTTAGGAAAAATCTATAACTAGCCAATTAATCAAATAAATGAATAAATAGGATCTAAACCGACTAATTTTATTTTGTAAATTAAGTTTGAAAAATAACTCTCTTTTTATTTCTATTTTACCCGAATTTCAAGACAAAAGTGAGACAGATTTTTGTCTTGAGAAAAATTCGATATTATAATCAAATTTAATAGATAAATAAATAAATAGATAATTTGTTCAGTTTTACCGTTTGAATAGACACTGACAACCTCTTAACTCAAGAAAAAAACCTTATACTTCAACTTCAAGCTTTCCATGTAACACTACTCTTATTATTACATCATTGGTTAATTACATTTTATTTTCATCTTTTTTCTGTTTACATGAAACGTACATCCTTTTATCATCAGAAAATAAATTTAAATTTTTCTTATGCAGACATCTCTTTTTCTCAATGTAAAATATAAAATTTAACAACAAAATTTGTGCATCACTTACTCTTTCTTACTTGCTTCAAGATGATGTATAGTAAATATTGTTTATTGTATTTTTTTACTTAATAGATAATATTATCAATATTTATATTTTTTATAACAAAATAAACATTAAAATAAAAGATAAAAATTAAGATACCAAAAATAATAAATACACTACTTTCTATTTTTTTTTCTTAATCTAAAAAACTTTTTATTTTTTACTTTTTCCAAGTATTAGGAAGGAAGAAGAGTTTCCATGTAGATGACAAGGGAAAGTGTGTAAAACAGTACAAAGAACAAAAAACTGTACCTTAGCTAGGAAGGAATCTCTGTGTATTTATATACATGAAATATATATACATATATATGAAATGTGACACACTGAATATCAATTATTTGTAATATATATTAATAGTTTTTTGTTTGAGTCTAGTATAGATAATAAAATTAAATATTCAGACAGAGTTGCATGAAACAAAACTGTCTCATAAAAATTATATTATTACATGTAATATTAATATGAATTTTGTGATGGTAAAAAATGATAGTGATTTTCTTGTTTGGCTTTCCTGTGGTTGCAGGAGGGACAGCTTTATCACTCACAGAGCTTTCTGTGATGCCTTGGCACAGGAAAGTGGTAGAGCAGTGAACCCTCACTCTCTATTATCATCTCACTCCCAATTTCGAAGCCATGGCCTTCAATTTCAAGCACCATCATCACTAGTAATGAAAAGAGAACAAGAGTTCAACCTATTAGGTCAAGAAATTCCATCATGGTTATCTTCTCCAACAGTGTTAGAAGAATCACTGCACAGTCAAACACTAAGAACCACCTTAGACTTTTCCACACCACAGTTATTTCCCACACATGCCAACCACTCCTTGTTCAACCATGATCAAAACCCTAGCCCTACTTCTACTACAACAACTTCTTATCTTCCTTCTTTGAGTTCCTTCCATTATTCCACCACTTCTCCTCACATGTCAGCCACTGCTTTGTTGCAAAAGGCCTCACAAATAGGCGTAACAGTAAGTGCAGCAGCACCTTCACAAGCGATGATAGTGAGACCCCACTTGTTGCTGCAGCAGGTTCACGTGCCTGAATGTACAACAGCAACTACTACTACGACAGGCTATAATAATATGGCTCCATCTTCAGCCGTTTCTGGAATGGTTATGGCTATCCCTTCACGTGAAGAAATAGGGACTCATGGATTTGCTCGTGGCTTGGCATCTTGAGGGAATAAAGCTGCAATTGTCTCTGATTACTTGGAAGAAGGTGCTGCTGCCAAAGTTGCAGAAGCTAGCTAGTGCTGAATAATGCTGATATATATACATATACATATATATATATCATCAAGCATCTTCTCTCTTTTCCATGATATGATTGATGGCTACGAGATAGTATAATAGTACTGCTGTGTCCTATGCTATTAGGGACATTGCACCAAAAGATAATGTGTGTTAACTTTCAGGAACTTGTTTCAAAACCAACAGAATATCTCAGTCTGCTTATAAAAACAAAAAGGGTACTGCACTAGCCACTGGCTTCCAACCAATGTTTTGAATTGTAATTCTTTATCCACATGATTTCACTTTATATATGGCAGAAAAATTGCATACAAATGATGTTTAAATGAAGCTTTTTAGACTTAGAGTGTGTTTGGATCTTTGAGAAGAAACAAGTTATTTACTCTGGAAGTAGAACCAAAAAAACACATGAAAATACAAGAAGAATATTCAGGAAATTCAAGAAAAAGAATGCAGAATAACTTTCTTCACATATGCAAAGATATGACTGAAAATATAGACATAATTTATGTCTTCGTCATAAAGTTGAAGAAATATACAACGTATATATTGAGAATATAATTAAAATAATTTATTTTGTCTTTAATTTTTTATTAATATTATATTTTTACTTATTATAATAAAATAAATAAATAATATAATATTATTAAAATAAAATATAAAAAAATTAACCACGTTAATTACATATATTACAAATTTTCCAGTCCAATATGCTTTCTTTTACTTTCTGTGTAATTATATTAATATCATGTTCTAGAAAAATATTTATAATTCATTGTTCAAATAGAATTTATAAGTTAAATTTATTTTTAATATTTTCTATTATTAAATTAAATTTCTTTTATAAAACTCTTGGTTGAATGTTTATAGAACTTAAGATTTACATTATTAAAGAAATAAATGCACAATTTTTTTCACAAAACGTATAAATACAAAACCATGTTTTGATATTTTCTAATATTGCATCCACAAATCCATTGAAAAATTATAATTAATTTTTTTCATAAATATGTTATCACACAGTCTAACAATAAGTGGAAAATTTTACAATTTATTGGATATATATATATATAATATGTACAATCTAAATAAAAAAGTTAAAAAATAATAACTAAAATTTTTTAGACTAAACAAAATAAAATCGTTTAAATATATATATATATATATATATATATATATATATATATATATTAAATATCCCAAAAATCATTTGATTAAATATCCTAACATGTTTTATTATTTGCTAGTTTCTTTGAATATTTTTGTGTAATATTCTTGAATGTAATTAATGTTGAGAAAATAATTTTTATCAGTAATAAGCTACACCAACTATAAATTAACCTATTATAAATTTATTTTATAATAATTTATTGAAAAATATGGACTCAAAAGATATATTCTATAAACATTTTTCAAGAGATTGTGTGTTATTAAATATAAAATATCTTTCTAACAATCTTATAACAAATATGATTAAAAAACATATTTAAAAATTTATTTTTTAATTTTTCTAGTCTAAATCGTCTTATTAGATTGATAATTTACTATTCAACTAATTTATTTGATTGATGTATATTTAAGTTAATTTTAATAAGTAATTAGTTCATAGTTTATGTGTCTAACCAACATTTCATTTATAGTTTTAAAAATTTCGTCTAAAAACTCTTTGATAAGAATACGTTTATAAATTACTCTTATAATAGTTTTACTTCTTTGCTTAGTGTAAATGATAAAAACATGTAAAATAAAAAAGAAAAGAACACTTACATAATATACAATAACGTATATCAGTTTGTTTGTTATACAAAATATATATTTTTTTTCTCATTGTTATTAGTTGATCCCTTGAATATTATTTTCTATTTGAATTGATAATTATTTTTTATTAACACTTTGAGTATTATTTTCTTAAGTCGGTCTTTAGTAACTTCGAATATTCTTTACCGATCATTGATATTATTTATCCTTTATCAACTTTTAGTTAAGATTAAAGAACAATAATAACCTCAAATAGTGATATGACCATTTTATTTGACTACTAAATCTTAAATTTATAAAACAAGTTTAAATTATAATATTTAGGATAAATAAAATATTTAAATCAAATCTTTTTTTAGTGTGAGAATTAGAAAAAACTAATTTTTAGTTTAATAAAATTATTTTAGTATAATAAAAATAATTTAAAATGTTAAAAAATTAACTTTCATTATTTTATAAATTAAATAATAAAATAAATTGATATGTTGAAAAAAAAATACACGCAATTATAAATTTCTTTTATGCAAACTCAATGTTTGGTAGAATAAAAACACATTCAAGTAAACCATTTTAATAATTCTTATAATTCAACTCATATACCCATACTTTGTTAAGCATCATCTAGTTCTGTTTGGTAATAGCTTAATCTTTTTTTTATACCTTATTATTTTGTTATTAATTAGATGATATATCCTTTCAATCAATCACCTGTGAATACGAATGGATTGTGTGGTACTATCTCCATCCTCCAAGAAAACTCATAGTTTTAATCAATAAAATATAATTTTTGTTTAGTATTCTATATCAATAAATTATAAATTAGGCTATATTTTTTCATTTTTTCATATTACCCTTTTACTTATTTTTTTCGTTGAGTATTTATTTTTAGTGTTTTCAAACATCACGATTTTTTTATTTAATTCCTATATT
>Ga0099824_1000192_pt1 | contig 58849 bp, 25 predicted proteins | sample SiratrowhiteBW_FD_76837 | JGI IMG/M metagenome (GOLD analysis project Ga0099824, IMG submission 76837) | Root nodule microbial communities of legume samples collected from California, USA - Siratro white BW | ecosystem: Host-associated > Plants > Roots > Nodule | place: USA: California... | reverse complement strand
TATATATATATATATATATATATATATATATATATATATATATATATATATATGTTATGTATAAAAAATATATTTTAAATCAATACATTTCAACAATTGATTAGTGTTAAGTAGTTATGAATAAGATTAGATTGAAGGTTTCTTTAAAAGGTATGTTTGGTATAGAAAAGAAAATAGGTAGGATGAAAATAAATAGATAAACTGAAAATAAATAAAAATAAATAGAAAAATGAATAAATAATGCATCGAGTTTCATCATTTTTATTTTTTTTCCTTCATTATCAAACATTTTGGTTTACATCCGCCTCAATTGTCTCCTACACTTAGCCAAATTGTTGGATAGATCCTAAAACAATTTTTCTTTTTTCATGATCGTGTGATTGTTATTATGTTTTTTAAATAATAATGAAAGATTAGCAACTGAAAATGATTATTTTTTTAATACCATTTTAACAGTTATTTATAAAGGTATGTATGGTAAATTTAATTCATAAGTTATTAGCTGTAAAGTTATAAGTTAGTTGAAAGCAGTTGGTACATCATAAAAGGGCATTTTATATTTTTAATATACATACTTATTAATATATATATGTATTTTTGTAATTAAAAAAATAGGATAATAACTGTTAAAATTGTTATATTATAGAGGATTGTTAAAAATATAATTTCTGAACAACTATTAGGATAATAGATCAACTCCCTTGTGAAACTGGAAATCCCTAATTTTTAGGAAATAAATAAAAAAAATATTTTTTAAGATAAAATTAATTTATTTATAGTAAAAAATTAAAGAAACTATATAAAAGATTTCTATAAATTAACTTATTTTGTTGGTTTGTGTGACAAGAAATATTAATTTCACCAATCAAAATTAAAAACGCAACAATTGTAATTAGAGTGGTTCTGAAGCAATTATCTAATAAACAGTATCCACATCCTGCTAGCATTTAGTATCTAGTTTGAGTCAATATTATCTAGTCATCGCACTAATCACAATTAACGAAGAAAAGTTAAATTACTGAACTAAGAAACTGCACGAACACTATAAGTAAGGTCGTTGCAGTGCTTCGAAAACTAAGTTTGGTAGTTAGTCTATCACTTTAAAAAAAAGTACCATAAAAAAATGGATGCTCTAATCTAATCCCTAGTTTTTTGTTTATGCACGTTATTCACATTTGTGCATAACAGACAGCAACACTCAAGTTATTAGGATGTGATATTGAAAGTAGTTACACTTGTTTGTAAGGGTTTCTTGAAAACCCAACCATAACAATTCGTGGCTTCTTCTTTGTCTGTCTTTTTATCTTATTATGACCCTCTCCTTCTATGATTTTTCCTTGTTGCTGGCTGGCTTTGAAAGTGAAAGTGTGAAACCTTTGTCGTTGACATCATAACCAAGTCAGATTATCGATCAGAAAAAAAATGATAAAAATTTAAGCTAATAAATTTAAAGATTTCAATTGGAAACACTAAAAAGACTCCCTAAGATTACCTAATGTACAAAGAACTAAAAAAAATTCACACAAAATTCGAGATGTGTAAATTTTTAAAAAATTATACACGTGAGTATGTCAGGATTGAAAATACAATTTATGATAAAGAAGTTGTGTTTTAATGTATGATTTTGACCTTTTTATCTCTCACAATTTTATCTTAGTTTCCTTCTATTGAAAAAAATTGCATAGAAACACAATTTTAATCTTATTGAAACTGTCTATGCATGACTTTGCCTTGGTTTCTATCAATTGAAATTGTACTTACCATGACAACTTCAGTGAAGCAAATTTCAGTTGCTTCCTTTTGTATTTTTGTACTCATTTGGCACATTTCTTTTGTATAAAGTTGTAGTCTCTTGGCACAAAATTTTTGCATATCTCCTTTTTTTTTATGAATACGAAAGCTGAATAACTTTTAAATTATTTTGGTTCTCGTAACTTAAAAAATATTTCTCAATTAATGATCTATTGCATTTGATTTAATAAAGTATTTAGAGCATAAGATTAAATATTTCTAAGAAGTTTAATTTGAATAAATATTTGTAGTCAGTCGAATGTGAGTTCATAATGACTACAAAAAAAGTTTATAATGAATAAAATAAACTTTTATATACTTTAATACCATCTTAACAAGTAAATTTATATTCAACTTAAGCTTGCAAATCTGATTTTGTAAATTAAAGTACAATATATAATATAATTATAATTATATTTCAGCATTATTCAATAAAAAGAAAATTTAGGATTGAGCTTCACACAAAGACTTCCTAGGATAACTATATTGAAGTAAATTCATTAATTTTTTTAATTAATTGGTTTTTTAGTGATACAACGATCAAGTTTACCTCTCAATCCTCTCCTAAGCGCAATTATAATGATAAAAAAATTACTGTTAACTGTTTCACAGAGACAATAAAAATAGCAAATAAATCAAGCAAAGAAATCAAGAAAAGAAATCAAATGAAATGAAATAATAGAGAATTTAACTATACATAAAAAATTATTAAGAACTAAGACTCAATTTCAGAATAAAAAAAATAAAAATAATTACAAGTATAATCTCAAAAAATCCTTACAAAATATAAAGGATATGAATTAAAAATATCACGAACAAAAAAACATATAAGAATATCTACCACTTTTATTAATTATCTCAAGTTTAGAATGACTAACATAAAACTAGTGTCTATTTAAAGTTTTTAGGCCCAACAATATTAATCCTATTTAATTGAAATAAAATAAAATAAAACAATAAAATCTGGATGTAAAGTTATCTCAAGGTGCAAATTACGTGTATATATAAACGGATATATCTCAACATTTATTAATTATATCCAAAAATGTCTCCACAATAAAACACCAAAAAAAAAAGTAATATGCTTTATAAAAAACAAATAAAAGGTGTAAGACTAAATAAAGTAATGTTAATAATGGACTAACACATCAATAAAAGATATGTAAGTATGATGAATATGCATAAGATCCAATTTTAAAGAAGAAAAATGCCCTTACACATATAAAACATAAAAAAAATGTTTATAAAAAATTAAAAATAAATAAAATGTTTAAGACTAAATAATGAAATAAAATACAATATGATGACATAACTACAGGACATATAAGCCTCACGGATGGGCATGAGATCCAATTTTAAATAAAAAAATAAAAGAAAACTAAAGAAACAATTAACCACAAGTTTCAACTTTGGAAGAATAAATTGAGATTGAAGTTAACAAATCACACGGTTGAGCTACCAAATCTCAATCTAAGTCTATATTTAATGCACTTCCTAACAACTTCTTGATTTAATAAAATATGAATGTAAATATGTTTTTCTAAATATGCGTGAAGCTTGTTTTCTTATCTTAAATAATTTGGTTACACATTGAATTATGGTTGTATTTCTAAGACATATTTTAGTTGTAATGTGAAGTATAAAGTTATATTTAAGTATAACATCTCTTAAAAACTAATAATCGTTTATTCTTATTTTAAATATATAATATGGTAATTCATACATTGAGATTTTCCATGCATGATTTATTTTCAATTTATGTTAAACAAATTTAACATAAATGAACTAATTAACTAAAATTGAATTTATATTATTTATCAATAATAAAATACTTACAACAATATTTAGATTGTGTGAACAACGAACCAATAGATATAGTCAGAAAACATCTATAAAGCAAGTATCTATGTAAATATTTTTCAAAAGACCCAAGAGTTATACTGTACTTTTAAAAATAAAAAAATAACAATTCATTTATTTTATTTTCCTAACTTTTTAACTTAAATAGCAAATATGGCCGCATTACATGTTAATTGAAGATGTGAGGAAATTAAATGACACTAAAATTCTTGTAGGTATCAATTAAAGAATGTTGTTGTCACACAAATAATAATTTAGTGACGAATGTTTATCTGAACTATTTTGTTTTAATTTAGAAAAACATTAAATTTTGAAGAAGAAAAGTTGTAATAAAAAGAAACAAATAAAATGTAAGGAGGGACTAGGTCTAAGGTACCCTCCAACCCCATTTGATGAATGTTTGGCAACTTATGAAGCTATTTTAAAAAGTGTCCTAACATGGCCTCCCACGTCCCATCTCCCATTCTTTTATATTTCATTCTTCTCCGCCTATTTAAAATTCCCCATCTTGACCGTTGTTCCTTCAACCCACTCAATTTCCATCCCCATTTTCTAATATCCCCAAATCAAACTCTTCTAATTTAAAACTATTTTATTTTATAACTAATCATTTTTAACTCCTTCATTTATTTTATATCAAGGATATCTTTCAGCTGCTGTGACAAACTAATTTCTTTCCACTAATAGAGTAATTTTTTTTTTTTCCAATTAGTTTCTTTTTTAGTTCAGAGAACTTCATTATATACTACATCTACATGTTACCACTGTTTTCTGCTCTGTTACTCACTTCAGAGACTTCATTCTCCTCATCTCATGTGTTCCTGACCAGCAACCACCATGAAACTGCCGCGACCACCACCGCCACCACCGCGACCTCTTCCACTTGCTCTGATTCTCCTCCTTCTCCTGCTCTCCACCCCCATTGCCACATCTCTCTCTCTCCCTCAGCCTCCAACCCCATCCCCCACATCATCTCCATCATCACCTTCCACATCCACCACCTCCACCCTTGACCCAAAGCAAGTGATAGCCCTAGAATCCCTCAACATCCCCACCTCAAGAGACCCCTGCGCCCAACCCTCCTTCCACAATGCCACCCTCTGCGACTCCTCCAAACCCTTCCGCCACCTCATCTCCCTCCGCCTCGCCAACTGCTCCTCCTACCTCTCCCTCTCCTTCACCGCCCTCAAGTCCCTCTCCACCCTCCGCTCCCTCTCCCTCCTCAACTGCCCCCTCTCCCCCGTCCGCCTCCCCCCGGAGCTCGCCTCCTCCCTCACCTCCTTCTCCTCCGTCAACAGCCTGCGCCGCATCTCCGGCGTCTGGCTCTCCCAGCTCCAGAACCTCACCTCCCTCACTGTCTCCGACGTCCAAATCAAAGCCTCTGGCCCTTACGTCATCCTCGCCCACATGACCAAACTCAAAACTCTCACCATCTCCAACGCCAACCTCACCGGATCCCTCCCCGGCCACCTCCACTCCAACCTCACTCACATAGATTTCTCCAACAACCGCCTCAAAGGCAACATCCCCCCCTCCATCACCATGCTCGACTCCATCCAACTTCTCAACCTCTCCTCCAACTCCCTCGCCGGCGAAATCCCTCCCTCCATCGGAGACCTAATTTCCCTCACTAACCTCTCCCTCGCTTCCAACTCCTTCTCCGGCTCCATCCCCGATTCCATTTCCGCCCTCCCCAACCTACTTCACATGGATCTGAGCTCCAACCAACTCAACGGAACCATCCCCAAGTTCGTTTCCCAAATGAAGTCTCTCAGGCACTTGAATCTCGCCAACAACAACCTCCGCGGCGTTCTGCCCTTTAACCTCACTTTCATCAAGCGCTTGGAGGTCTTGAAGCTTGGTGGCAACACTAACCTCTGCTACAACCACTCCGTCATTTCTTCCAAGTTGAAGCTCGGGATCTCGCCCTGTGATAAGTACGGAATGCCGGTCACTCCAGCCGCCAAGGATTCGTCCGCCGATGATAGCACTGACGATGATTACGATGAGGGTGATTCGGAGGGGATTAGGCACAAGAAGGAGCACCATCATGGACCTAACAAGTTCGTTCTCGGTGTCGCCATTGCCCTCTCTTCCATTGTCTTTCTCATTGTTTTCCTAATCCTCTGCTCCAAGTGTTGTCGTTAGACCAAATTTTGGATATTTTTAGATTAGGAATATTCATCAAATCGGTTGAGTGCACCTTGTTTGATATATTTATTTATTATTATTACTATTATTACTAATTATTGTTATTATACAGTAGTTACAGAGCAGGTTCCAGGAGAGGCAAGATAATCAATATGTAACTGCCCAAACAAAATTGGAAAATAAAGAATAAAATAATGAAATTGTTGTATTTTGGTGGGGATATTTGGAAAAAACCAGGCATGCGAGACATTGATCAATTTCATGCGCCGTGTGGTGCGGTTCTCTATCATGGGATGCTACTTTCTAGATTTTTATTTTTTGATTCCGTCTTATTCGTTGTTTGGAGTAGAAGGTGGAGAATGGTGCATGTGGGTTTGGTATCTCGAAGATTTGTGTTACTTGTGCTATAAGCGGCTGTTTTTCATACTTCTGATTCATAACGTACTCTGCCTTCTTTCAGATTTGGCTTTTTCATTTGTTTGTTGCACTGTTGCATGTTGCATTAATAATGTCTGCCTTTTTACTTCAATAGCTGGGAAATTTTGTGTTTATTTGCTTTCTATAGATTCTTGAATTTATGCATAGATTCACCGTTGAAGTTGGAGGCAAAAACTTTGTGAACATTTAGCTAAATAGCTGGATGGTGTGATACTTATTTCAAGTTCTTCTGCATGTGGCTAAAACAGTGATGCTCTATTATTTGTGGGCACATCTCGAGAAAATTTTGCATAGTTTGAGTAGGAGAGAGGGACAGTTGCTTAGGTACATAACGGTTGGTGGTTTTATTTGCAAACTGGAAATTGTATGATTGTGGATATCTGGCTCTGCTCCAATTTATGGTTTGTGTAACTGTTAAATATTGGATATGAGCTGTCTGTCCTTCTTGATTTGCACATACACTCATTTTCCAAGTTAGGGTGATGCCAAGTACTAGAAAGTGTTAGAAAATTGAACTAACAGAAAGGACTACTAATATTATTCATCATATGCTCAGCTTAGTAGTATTTTTTTTTCATCATAGGTTGTGATGTGATCCATTGTCCATTATCATAAGTGATTATTTGTTTCTGTTGTTTAAATAAGTATAATCTTCAACACAATTTTTTGTGAGGTCCACGAGTTGACAAGTAAAGTCAGAAACTTGTGGATTTGTTGTAAAAATAACTGTTTGGTGAAGTCTGCTTTGTAAATTGTTTTATTTAATACATGGTACCACTGGTTTGCTTGCATTCAAATCTTCCATAGCTGGTCAAATTGTATTGTCAATTTCCATAAGAATTATTTGTGTTGTGTTGCACCGAATGAAGGTGCTAGATTTGAGCCGCAACAAGCTTTTTTTGGAGGAATCATGGGACCTATCAAAACTTTAACATTTGATATCACTGTTAGTCCTAATAATTTTAGTGGTTCTATTATCCTGCAATCTGTATCCAACTTGTCATCTTAAAGAAAAGGACCCAGATTGGTCCTTAAATTCCGAAGAAACCATTATATTCTACCAACATTTTCCAACCTGTCTTCACTTAAAGAAATCTATCTATCAACAACATAACCCACTTATCAGCTACCCTCACCACGTGCTTCAGTTTGGTTTTTCTCATTTTACTACGGCACATTTAAAAAACATTCTTCGTAGGACACCATCTGCAATATAAGAGTGATAAAAAATTTTCAATCAGATTTTATTTATTTTAAATTATTATATTATTATTATTATTATTATTGATATTAAAATTATTTTGTATTTTTAAGATCTAAAATTTTATGTAAGACTGAGTTCTTAATTTTAAAATGTTTATTATATCAGATTAACTTGTTTCAGAATTTTCTTATAAAATTTGTATAAAAAATTTAAGATATTCATTTAGATTCTCCGGTAGAAGTATTTAAAGAATTAAAAAAGTATTAAATATTTTTTTTCGCACTACGTCAAAGGACTATTATGGTGACAACGAATAAAAATTATAGTTTCTTCATTTAAAAAAAGACAAGTAATTAGCCAGTGTTGGTTGCGTTAGTTCTTTAATAGCATACAAGTCACCATAGCTACTATGAAATTCCTTTTTCTCCATTTAATCTGATATTTAACTTCTTTTGTGATGAATTTTTTTTCTCTCTCTGGAATTTCTCTCTTCCTTGGCCTGCTTTTCAGCTTAAGATACATTTGGCTAAATAATTTAATTAAATATTATTTTATAAATTTCACTAGTGAGATTTATTCATAATATGATTGAGACTAGAATAAGTTTAAAAAGTTTATTTGTTCATTTTTTTTCGAAATAAGTTGAAAAAATAATACACTGTTCAAGTTTATTTATCCATAATACACTGCTAAAGACTAATTGAGATAAAGTTTGAGTTTATGATATCTCTGAACAGAAAATAATAAATTTTGAAGATTACCTTAAATGAAATAAAAGTTTATGGAAATATAATTTAATGATTAATTCAACATGCCGAATTTAAAAAGTAAAATAAAGTTTTAGAGAATTAGAAGATTTAGAAGTATTTGACACAAACTTATATCTGGTAAGAAGCCAACCGTTGAGCATCAACTGATAGAGTTGGAAGACTTGGAAGTTTCCTTCAATATAGTTTGGACAAAGGACACTTAACCATGCTTCAATTTTTATATCTTGTTGCCAACCATTTGGAAGTTATGATATTTTCATCACATTAATGGCAGATCAATTGTTTCTCTAATTGTGTGCATAGCTTAATAATGAAATAGTGTATTAATTTGCATGCAAGGAAAAAGACTGATAGTTTCTCCACAAAAAATATATTGGTTACCTTAAAAATTAGCAGTCTACACTACGTGTGCTATGAACCTTCTATTAATAGATATATTTGAACATTTTATTCTACAATGAAATATATAATATTTTCGAGGTGATGGGTCTATTTAGTTAAAGATTTTATTAAAATTATCTTAAACTTTAAAATTGACAAAAAGAAAACTTTTTAAAAATTTCACAATAAAATTAATTTTACTGTACTTTTGATTGGAGAATGCAACAATGTTGATAATGCATAGTTCAAACAAAAATGTTTCCCTTTCATTTAGATATAAATTTTAACAAGGTTATTACAAAAATAAATAATTTTAAAAGTTTATATATGTTTTTATTTCGTATAAAATAAGTGGATTTTGATTTTGCTTATCGTAAATATTGTTTTATCCTTCTAAAGTTAAAAATCATTTTTATCCTAATATTATATTATACTAATTAATTATTTATTTGGTGAACAAAAGTTAATTTAAATTAGATATTATAACATTGTAATATAATGTTGACATGTATCATCTAAAAAAAACCTAAGATCAGTAAAATATATTTATTTATCTTAAAATGTATATTAAAAGTTAAAAGTAATGATTTAAAATTTTAGAAATATGAAATTAAAAAAATATTTTACCGAAACTAAAACAAAAATTCATATATTTTATAAGAATTAAAAATAGTAATTCTTATTTTTTTAGGAATAAAATTTAAAAATAAATTGGAACCAAAATCAAAATTTTCTAATTAACTTAAAACACATTTAAATCAATATCAGATTACATGAAATTTTAAAATTAAATGGAAGTTAAAACCTTTACACTATTCGTATATCAAATTAAATTCAAATAGGTAACAAAAATATTATTTGAAAATAATAATGTAATCCTTCTCAAAGATGTGAAGGATAGCATGAAGTGAAAAAAATCATTTTAATATCAACCATTAGATCTTACCTTAATGATAAAAATTGAAGTAGAAATCATATAACGTTTTTTTTGTGATATTGTAACTAATTATTGTTAACTATTCGTATGCATATTTGTAATCTCAAACAAGTACAAGCTTGTTATGTATATTCATTCATACACGTCAGTTTCTACATTGTTCCCCAATGATCTGCACTTTAGGTTTCATACATAGGCCAATCCTTCAAAATATTTCAACATTATAATAAAATTCTCTCTCTGCTACTCTTACATTAACCTGCAAGAACAAGTGCATGACAAGATAATGAGAAAAATCCATTTTCTATTGATCAGTGATCACACTTTATCTCACATTTATAACTCTAATAATTGATGTATTTTACAAGAAAAAGAGGATGAGCATAGTAACTCCTTTTCTGACAATTTACTCATTTACGTTATATATGAGAATATCTGACGTCTAACTATAGTATTGACATATAGGATTATGTGAATGGAAATCTTTTCACAGGAAAGAAACCAATAGATGATATTTCTGCAGCTGGATGGACCTTGAAAAATTGGATAAGTAACTCCATGCCAATTTAATCATGGAATCTGTGGATTCCAAATTTGTACAACAACACGAGAATCTTATCGATGACACATTAATTGGTTCATATTTTTGAGATTAGCCTTCAACAGTCGCAGAAGTTCACGTGAAGCTCGAATGGGTATGGAAAAAATCAATACTTTGTTCACCCAAATGAAAAAGGGAACAGAAATGTATAAAGTCATAAGCCTCTGGAAATGATAAATGTAGGCTTGGTAATGTCTGCTCTGGTTGAGTTTTATGGTGCGTGCTACTGTTAGGTAGTTGGTTATTAGTTGTCACAGCTACCATGATTTATGCAAATAAATAAACATACAAGTGTTGTTTTCAGAATTACGATCTTCTACAAAATTGGTTAATTATATAAGAAGGTCCAGGCTTCCACCAGTTTACTTTGTACTGCTAGCTAGCTAGCTTTGCAAATATAATGATTTCATTTAATCTTTTGGCAGCACTCGAGCAGTTCCTTTATTTATTACGCTTTTTTCCTTGAAAACAAATGGTTACATGCGTGATGGTGATGGAGGTGATTGTCAATATCCAACAGCAATATAACTTAGTTAATCATTATGTATGAAGACAAAAACACGTTTCCACTTGAGGACAGGACTGACCCACCTTAAATACAGGTTAAAGCATCACCCATTTCGCATTCCTGATTCATTCGTTTGATTAAATGAACATTAGGTCGCATTGACAGATGTATTTTAGATCTCAGTTTCATTGGTTTGTTTTTTAGTTTATACAACCGTAGTTAGTATTTGTTGATCATGGATTCCTGATGACAATTTATTATTGCAGCAAAGCTTCAATGGGAAATATCTGTGTAGTCCAAGGACTTGTGAGGGAAAGGAAGAAGATAGAACATGCCATATTTGAAAGGCTATGTTTGAGATAAACCCATTATTTGTCTGATTAGGTCATAAAATGAATATGCTAGTATATATATAATATAGACCATAGTTAACCAAAATCAGTAAATAAAAAAAAATTAACAGTGTATTAACAATATTCATGAGTTAACTGATAATGCCTTGGTGCTCCTAATGTGAATATTAACAAGCTAAGCACCTTAATGTGACTAAACAACTTACCCTTTGGCGCACCTAATTTGAATCCAAAAATTTACAATTGCATCAGATGTGTAAGGGAGAAGATTTTGCATCGAAATAACATTCAACTACAGAGAAACACAATAGTATTTGTATGGCCAATCTTAGTTTGATTCCCTTCTTGAGAGACAATAAGGAATAACATTGACAGAAATCACAAGATTCCAATCTCAAGGCAGCTGAGATCTCCCGGTTCCCCCATATCCCAACATCCGGATAATCTATTTTCCTTGAAAACATACTGCTGCTAAACTCAATCCCCTCAGTAATTTGTTTCCAAATCAAAACCATATCAACAATTTGGATGGCTTATCAGTGATTGACAAATTTAGTATTTTCAAGCAGAAATCAACTGCGTAAATTGCCTTTAACTTGACTGTTAAACTTGAAGTCTAAACCTCTGATTCATTATTTAGGACTACCTTGATCCATCTTATGCTTTTTAATTGACTATCCTTGTCAATAAATGTGTCATGTTCAATCAAATACCGTGATTGGCATAAGATTTATTCATGAAAGGGGTAATAGACCTGGCATCACTATGATTTCCCCTCAATTGAATTTCCTCAACAATTTATTTACCAGAAATCTCCGCAAGAACAGAAGCCATCCTTGAAATGGTGAAACCGATTTGAATCTCTCAGGATAATTTCCCTTCTGGTTGTCTTGGACATGAACTTCACCATCTCATGACAATCACCACATACTCGTAGGTTCTTGGTGACCCTAATAGTCCTGCCGGGTGACAAATTTAATATACCAAAAGCCACAGCTAACTTCTCACTGTGCCCACACAAAGCCACTTCCTTCTCCGTGTCATCTGCATTAATCAGCGCATACCTCATCTTAGGAGAATAACCTTCATTCTTCATCTTTATTCTCAAATTATGCAGCAATGAGAGTATAGTTTTGGCTTGAGGGTGTGCAGAATCTGCAGAAACAAAGGTGGTACTTTTTCCTTGGATCTCTATCCAACTACAGCCAGGACTCTTTTTTAGTCCCCGCTTACTAATCCTCTCCCGTAACCTCTTTACTTCTTCCCACTTTTCTGCCTCTGCATAGATGTTGGCCAGAAGAACATAATATCCTGTGTTGTCTGGCTCTAGCTCAAAAACATGCTCTGCCACTTTTTCTGCTAGCTCCACATCATGATGGATCCTACACCCACAAAGCAAGGCACCCCAAACTGTAGCATCTGGTTTAATTGGCATCGTCTCAATGAAGTTGTACGCCTTAGATAGATTTCCAGTGCGGGCAAGGAGATCTACCATGCAAGCATAGTGCTCTAACTTGGGCTCAATGTTGCATTCACTCATGGAATTAAAAATTTCCCACCCCTCATTTAGTAATCCAGAATGACTACAAGCATAAAGTATGGAAGTGAAGGTAATCTCATCAGGCTTAATACCTACAATCCTCATCTTCTGAAAAGTGGCAATTGCTTCATTTCCAAATCCATGCATGCCATACCCAGTAATCATAACAGTCCAAGAGATCAAATCCTTCTCAGAGATCATATCGAAGAGCAACTGTGCATGAACTAGTGACCCACATTTTACATACATGTCGATGAGTGCATTGACTACATGCAAATCTGATGAGTACCCATTTCTCAATATGCACCCATGAATCCCTCTGCCTATATCAAGAGCAGCTAGGCTTCCACAAGCTGGCAGAACGCAAGCCATTGTAATGCCATCAGGTCTTGATTCTTTTTGCATATCAGAAAAAACTTTAAGAGCCTCATTAGGGAGAGAGTTTTTTGAATAACCACCAATCATGATATTCCATGAGACAATGTCCTTAGCTGGAATTTGAGAGAAAACCAAATAAGCTTCTTCCATGCTTCCACATTTTGCATACATATCCATGAGAGCATTAGACACGGGCAAGCTCAAGGTCACGTTGTTCTTTCTAAAGTAATTGTGTAGATCTCTGCCTTTATCCAGTGAGTTGCTACGAGCGCATGCATGAAGGACACTAGTCATGGAATAAACATCTGGACTAACCCCTTTGCATTCCATTTCATAGAATAATCTTATTGCATCATCATATAGACCTTCTCTTACATAAGCAGAAATTAATGAAGTCCAAGAGACAACAGTTGTTTGACCCATTTTCCCAAAAACTTGAATTGCGTCATTTAAATTACCACATTTTGAATACATGTCTAATAAGGTATTGTTAAACCTAACTTCCCTGCCAAAACAAGCTTTCACTCCATGACCATGAACTGCTCTCCCAAATGAAAGACTACCAACATTTGCGCAAGCTACAAGAACATTAACCAAGGTAGCCAAATCCACACCAACCCTTAAAATAAGCATCTGTATGAAAATATCAAGTGCAGTGTGGGAAAAACCATTCATCACGCACCCACTTATCATCGAATTCCAGGACACAACATCTCTATCACCCAATTCATCAAACAACTTGTGTGCACTGTCAACTCCTCCACTTTTGAAATAAGTTGCAATTAAGGAGTTAACAACAGTATTATAAGAACCAAAGCCTAGTTTATAAATATACCCATGGATTCTTTTACACTCCCCTACCCTTCCCAGAGTACCAAAACAATTTAAAATACATGAAAACGTATAAGAATTCCCTGTAATTCCCAGTTTCTGCATTTTCCTAAAAAGATATATACTTTCACGATAATCACCAATCTTTGCGTATTCAGACATCATAAGATTCCACATAAAAACCTTGTGATCACTGAGAGTATGATCGAATATCCGTCTCCCTTCTCTTAAGTCTCCACAACTCACATACATGAACACCAGTTTTGGACCCAAAACCCCTTCAATTGGTATCTCATTGGAGGAGATAACTGAATGAACCATCTTACCCTCTTGCAGACGCTTACTTTCAGCACAGAGCTGCAAGACAGAAGCGTAAGTGTTCAAGTCAAGCTCAGATTTTTGGGACATTCTGAGCAATTCCACTGCATTTCGAAGATCACCCACCTCGCAGAATTTTCTAATTTTGGCCTTTTCATCCAACATGGAAGAGACACCGGCCCTAGTGCTACGAGGAACATTCAAATTTGAAGATAATAAACATTTTCTTGAAGATGGTCTGAAAAAGATGAAACTGTTCAAAGGTCTGGGATAATTGGCTTCATTTGTATGACAATAACAAGTTGAGCAGCTGCTGAAGTTGGTTACTATATTCACCATGGTCAACATATCTCTGCTCCTGCTACTCGGAGAGATTACATACTGGTTCTGTTCTAGTAGTGTCTGAAATTATGGTTCTAGACTAAAAAAGTGTCAAATAAATTCTTCAAAATTAAAATATTGATATTTTACCTTTTGGAATGTGTATCATTATGATCTTAAATTTCATAATCATTATTATATGGAAAAGAATAAAACTAAATCAAGGTTAACTGCTTGAAATGTAAACATGAAAGCAAATGTCAACTACAGGAAGATAGCATTAACTTAAATATACTTGATTTATGCAGTCTTTGTTTCTTAAAATGGAAACATTATAAGCAATGAGAGGCTAGGAAAGTTCAATTTCCAATACCTTAAAACATAGAAAATGTGGCAAACTTTCCTATCTGACTTTATTCGAGAGTTTGCTAAAAAAGTTAAAAGGTTGAACATGTTCAAACAGACAATCGATTATCTTATTCTTTGAAAATAATTGATTATGTATTGATCAAAACAATAAAATATTTATATTTTATTATTATAATATACTGAATAATTAAAATAAATAATTTAATAATAATAATATGATATAAATTTTAATATTTTGTAAAATAAATTATTTAAATATTTAATAATTAATCTAATAAGAAAAAATAACTTTAATCAATTAAATTTTAAATTAATGTTATTATATTTTTAAATTCATATGTAATATATAATTAAATATTTACATGTAATATATAATAATTAAATTATTATTAATATTTTATTAATGATTATATTTTAACTATAATAAAATAATTAATTAATATAATAAATTAAATAAAATTATTTAATTAAAATTTATTATTTATTTTATTTTAATATATTTTTATTTTAAAATAAAAAATTATTTGTTTAATTATTATTTATATTTATATTTTAATTTATTTTAATATATTTTATTTTGAAATATGATTTTTATTTATATTTATAATATTTTGTATTTTATTTTAAATTTGATTTTAAATTAAATTACATTTTCAAAAATTTATTTTTTACATTTATTTATTTTTAAAAAATTATTTTATAAATTATTCTCAAAGTATATTCAATGCATCCAAAATTATTTTATCACATCAATCAAATATACTACAAGCTTTCTTCTCAATTTCTACTTTTATTTTCCTTATTTCAAACAACCTTTCTTACTTTTTTTTCCCACCTCCACTTAATCAAAACAAAGCCTTTTTAATATGATTAAAAAAAAGTAAAGTTTGCTAAAATAATTTGAAAAGGAAAACAAATTACAAGAAGGTAAGTAGAAAGGGGATTTAAATGACTAGAAATGTAAAAAAGAATGAAGATGAAGCAGAGAAAGGCTTTCAAAAAGTAAATCAAAAGCTAGATAAAATTGCAGAAGTGTAATGAATTTCATTTAAAAGTAAAGACATGAAAATGATACATGATATTTTGTCTAATTGTTTACAACCTCTAAAATTGGAATTCTAGGTCTTATACACAGATTTTTGTTTTTAATGATCGAGAAATTGATAAAGACACATGTTGAAATTGACTAGACAAATTTGATAAAATTATGACATTATCTTGATATACGTGACATTAATAGTTATTGGTAAGTTTCATTTTCAGCAATTTATTCCAAACTCTAGTTATTTGAGATATCAAAATGTACAACTCAAAGTATATTTTCAACATTTAAAAAGAAAAAAAAATAAAAATTCTTACCAGCATATATAAAATAGGTATTGTATAATTGTTGTTTCTCCTCCTCAACGTCTTTATTTTTTAAACTTTCTTCTTCCCAAATTTATCAAATGATCGTAAATGCATTACATTAGAAATAAAACATTTTTGATCATCTGCGAGTATAACTTTCTCTGAAAGCATTTTTCTGTCCTTCTAAATATCATAAATTTATAAAGGAAACGACATTATAGTCATCACAATTATTTGGAAGAAGGGGCATAAATTTAACTCTTCCATTTGAAAAAAAAAATGTATACGTGAGAATCAAGATCATTCATAATAAAGCACATAGCTGAACTATGTGTGCTAAGCTTCAGTATTACTTGAAACTATACTAGGATGACATAGAGCCAAATAAATAAGTAAAAGAAAAAATATTGTTTAACAGAAAGAAGTGAAATAAGTGAAAAGGAAGAAAGAACTTTAACTTAAAGTGTTTGTTTTGCAGTCAATTCTTTACTTAATTCTTACAAATGAGATCTATTGCACCCCAATGTAAAATACTCTGCGTGTGTGAGTAATATATACACCTCAGAACAACACCCTCTCCAAAAAAATGCAACTTGAGCAGGTAATTTCTTCACATGGAAGCTTCTCATCTTCATGGCACACACCCTATGCAAACTAGCACATCTGATTAAGCATTAACATCCCACTAAAAGTGATGATCATAGCATGTATGCCAGAAATCCACTCACTATATTTAGTGAGCATGAAGAATTGAAGGCAAGAGTAATAGAGTTGATTCACCGGCTAGAACATATTTACACGAAAAAACCATGGCAGAACAAATGCTATTACCAGGCATGCCATCAAGAAGTTACAAAATGGCTGTCCTCGACAGCATCCACTAAACCTGCGGGATGAGTTGCCACCGTTTTCCATGAACCTTCTTTCATTCCACTTTTCCATAAATTCATAATTACTAACACCCGAAACATTTGTTGCAGTCTCACCACATATTTCACATAACCTGTGATTAGAAAGGTAGCCAATATCATAATTTATTTGATAATAGAATATAAAACAAGGCACTCACTTGCAAGGGACCATCTTCAAATTTGGCAGTATACAATAGAACTATAGCATAGAACAAAAAAACGACAGGATGATTACAACTTCTATAAGCATTTTTTATTAGAAGATATTGCTAAAGGGAACCTCATGGTGAATCATATCTCTAACAATTTAGTTTTTAACCAAGCCCAATAACAGTGTGTGATTCACATGACGGACTAAACGTAGTAAGACAGGGCTTAATTTTATTGAGAAATTGATAAATAAGCTCTTCTCTATTTATGAATAAGTTTGCATGTGATAAGCTCTTATTGAATAAGTGCTGAATATAGCTGTAGGCCCAAACAAATCGTTCATATATGATACAAGAATTAGGATTGACAATGATCAGTTATACTAGATATGAAGATTCATTTTGTGGTGGTGATTACAGTATAAACTTACTTTTCTAGAGCATGCCCCATATGTCATCTGAACAGAGAAACATCAGATCCCAAAGAATCTTCACCAGGACAATTACAAGAGGACTTTCTTTTCAAAGATCAAGGACATCGACATGAATATCACGATCAAATGCAATAACTTGCTAGTTTCCAAAGAGATATTATTTAACCTGAAGTTACAAACACTAGAAGCAATTTGCTAATCACGTTTATCTCTAACCCATTATCTTACATCCTATAGGAGGAAATCCACTGGTTGTTTGGACAAATTTGTCCAAGTCACCCCTATAGAACCCCATTAGCTATAGGAACTCCAAATTGGTTGATGGCTACTGATATGCACTGCATAGCTATGTGTGACAGCAATAGATGTTACATTACCCTATATAAGTGGGAAAAAACTTCCTCTACAAGTTAATTCTGAGATTGAGTTACGCCTTACACACTTTCTAAGAAATACCAACCGAAACAAAAGAGCAGTACACAAGTTAAGCCCTGGAATGAATCTGGAAAGGATTTGAAGAAATGCTAATAATGGTATTGGAAAGTCAAGGTCTAATCTAACAGCACAATCAACACATGTATAAGGATGCCACAGACCTCAAGATTTCAAAAGACAAGTCATGGAAACACAAGAAAGATAAAACCTTTACCATACTACTGTTGAAATTAATTTTCCATGTAATCAAGGTACTGCAGCACCCACAAACATAAAGCAAATTACAGGACAAGACGAATATTTGCTTCCAGAAATTATGCCAAATTGGATAATTGAGTAAAAAGAAACTTATGAATTCCTGCATATTTAGGACTTCAAAACCTAAAAAAATGATGATGTTATTGTTTATCTACAGCCTAGAATCAAAAACTGGTATTTGGCAAAAACATATACCTGTTCCCCTTAAGCTTGAACCACGCCTCAGCACAATGAACATGTGCAATGCCTAGCTCGTCTTTACATGCACAACCAAGCTGAATCAAATCTGAACTCGTAGCACTACTAGCAGCAGGTCCAACAGTTGTTTCACTTTCATCCAATGGATGCACAGAAGCCAGATGGCAAATCCTACAAATCTGTCCACCTTCAGAATTCTCAGAAAACTTTTTCCGGCTGCTGCATTTTATATCAATCACACATGACTGTTTATCAGTTTCAGACGCCCCTTCTGGTACTTTCATGGAGGCAAAGTTCAACCCCGATTCATTAACTTTTGCTTCCAATTTCATATTATTCTCATTGACATACTCACTCTCAAAAGAATCAATTACAACCACAGTTTCAATCACTTCCTGATTAACCAAATGGTTTGAATTATAACTAGTTCCCTGATCAACCCCAAGCAACTTATTATCACCGATACTTTCTTGATCATACTTGTCCTGACCCTTAACTTCCTCAAGCCCCTCCGTTATCCCCTTTTCAGATCCTAAATCTTTACCAACCTCGCCTGAAGTTCCAGCTTCTCCGCCTATACCAGCTCTGCCACCCAAGCTGTTCCCATCTACTGCATCAATAACTACCCCTTCAACCAAATGACTCAAATTCCCATCTACCCCTTCATGAACCGGACCCAGTATCTCACCTCTTTCTTCGCTTCTGTTTTGATCCATTAACAGTTAGTTCACTCCCAAACAATGCCACAGTACGAACCCCACCTAAAAAAGCTCCCTTTATTAATTACAGAGGATGAACAATGTGATGAAATGGAAGGTGGAAAATGCATATCTTCCAATGACCCACTTCCTGATTCGAGCAGATATTTTAAGAAATAATGAATTTAAAATAAAAGGAAACTGTGGGCGTCACCTATGAAATGGATGACCTCACTCTCCAAGAAAACATGCCCCCAAACCCAAATAGCCGCAAAGTGATGGGGTTTACCTCCACATATTAAATTCCACAAACAAATTCAACTCCGATATCTTCCAATCAGACCCACGCCAGGTAAAACCTGCGTGGCTTTCTTCATGGATATAGTTGAAGGGGAAAAATGTATTTTTTAAGAGGGAAATAGAATAGGAGCATGGTTAGGTGCAGAAAGGAACTGGAAAAAACAGCCAGAGAGAAGAAATTTTCAGTGCAATTGAATCATTAGAATAATTGGGTCAGTGAACGACAAGATGGAAATAAAAGGTCACTACTTTGTCTTTACATGTTTAATCACAATAGCAAGTATAATTAATAACTAACTACATGTATAGTTAATTATGTTTAGAATAAGATATTATTTGAATAATAAATGATTATTGATAGAAAAATACAAATGAAGAGAGTCATTAATTATGAAATGAAATAGGCTGAAATTTAAAATTTTTAATAAATCTTAACTAATAATAGAGTATTTGCCAAAAATATTACATGAGAAAATGTATTATTAATAATTTGTCATACACAACAGGAAACAGTTATTTTATTATAAAAACTGCTAAAATCTCCAAAATATTTTGCCCGAATATGGAGAAAGGAAAAGATAGATACAGATGAGTATATGCTAAAAAAAATAGTATTTATTTATTATACTATATTGTATTAAAAATGTATTTATTATTATTAATTGCATAAATTCCTTATTCAGTATTATCTGAAACTACAATAATGAGTGGTGGCTGTAGGGGGAAGTAGGAGCTTTTTCACATAGTTGATGTAATCTCTCCCTTGAATTATAGAAATAAGTAGATTTTAAAAAATTATTGGATTAATTTTAACAAATGGTTTTCCTTAAATATTAGGTTTTTGTTGTTATGCCTTTTAAAATAATAAAGAAAATGTTTTTATTATAGAAGGGTCATAATCAAAAAAATTATTGAAATAAATCATAAAAAGTAATTTCTTAAATATTTATTTTTCCTTTGATTCAATTTATCTTATTCCAATAATAACATATATTTTAGTGGTATTATAACATTTAATTAATATAAATAATTTAATTATTTCGTTACATTGATTAAATATTTAACTATTTTTAAAAATATTTTATTTGATTATTTTTTAAAATTATTCAAAGTACATTCAATCATCATATATATAAATAATCAATTATACTATCTAAATTAACCATAAAAAAATCAAAATTAACAATGAAGAAATATAAAATAAAAAAAAATGATAGGAAGCATGACTTCAAAAAAACTAACTAAAAAACGTGTAACCAAACATGGTTTCAACAAAATAAAAAAAAAAAATTCAAAACGTCCGATCAAGTAAAATTAAAAACAAAAATGAAAAACATGCTTCATAGCATGACTTTACCAAAAAATAAAAAAAAATACAAAACATGATTTTATAATGAGAAAAAAGGATTATTATCGGAAGTGAAGTCATCCTTAAAAGCAGACTTCTTTATTTTAAAATTGAACTTACAAACATAACTTATCCAGTTGTATAATTTTTTTAAAATCTATCTACTTCTGTAATTTAAAAGAGAAATTGCACCACTTGTATATAAAAAAAAAAAGCTGGAAAATGGGTGTGTATAATGCCAGATCCTCCAACTAGAAAAATGTGAGCTTTTAAGAGTGTATAGTAAAGAACATTGCATGGACATTAAAAAGTTGTCCAAATATAAAATAAGTAATTAACTAACAGACAAGAAAGCAGTTTTTTTATTCATCCAGTATTTAACTACTGCCCACCAATCTCTTAGCCGAAAGGCAAATAGATAATTATCCATTAACGTCTTCTTCCCTTTATTTTGTGTATGTTGTTTGTTCTTATGTGTTAATTTTGTTTCACCCTGTCTTTACTGTTCATTTGTTCTTTTGAGCATGTGTTTCTTTGTCTTCTTCTTTGTATGTGTTGTTATTAGTTTGCCAAATAATGAACTTCATAACTTTTCATCCATGTAAATGAAAATGCACTATTTCAATTGTCAATTAGTTTATTGTTTATATTCTTTTTCTCTTAGTGACTTCACTGTAAATATTGACAATAGAATTTTTTTTTAACTCTCCTTACGTTTACGAGTCATTTATGTTATGGTTTAGTTTAATCGTAATAACATTAGATTATAAAGTTTGTATAAAATTAACTTTATATTAATTTAATGTCATTCGTGACATTTTTTTATTTATTTAAAATGTAATTAAATAATAAAAAATCTTAATGGTACAACAATTTGAATTTCCTTACTTAAATGGTATCTACAGAATTTTTATTTATTTATAATATATAATAAGTACATAATTAATAAATTGAAAAGTCTTACTATTTTTATTTTAAAATACATGGCCTTCTTTATTTAAATTTATAGTTTCTTCTTAAAAATATTAATTAAATGTGAAAGTTACACTCAAATTGTGTACACTAAAAGGCTAAAATTAATCAAATTCAATTACATAAAAAATAATTATAAAAATTTATGACTCCGTAATCTAAATTAAGATAAGTAGTCTTTTTTGCAATTGAAAGATGTGGGAAAGAGAACATCGAGTGTTCTAGAAGAAAATGTGAGTGAACACGAAATATAAAGACGTAATCAATTAGTTATATATAATAAGTGAGATTCTCATTGTCTTAAACAACAAATTAGATTAGCACTTCTTGCAATTTCTTCAACATTTACATGATATTTCTGTATTTTTTTTTATAATTTCTTATATTATTTAAAAATATATTATACCAACACATTTTTTATTTTAAAAAAATAAATTACATGTGTAGTCTTACACAAATATTAAGTGAAGAGATAAAAAAAAATATTGCGTAAACTTTTAAGAAACTACATTGAGTATCAGTGTAATTTGTTTTAAAATAATTGTAGCCATGCATCCTTATCCCCTAATGACTACATGTGGAAGTTTCAAAATTTTAAACCAACATTTATTTAGCTTGGTAGACTTGGGCATTGAATTTTCAAGAATCATATTTCAAGTTACCGTTTGTAACGAAGTTGAAAGAAGACATTTCATTAGAAAAAGGTTAATTAGATGTTATGGATGGAACTAGTCATTAATAAGTTGATTAATATTTCATACCAATCTAAAAATTCCAAACACACTGTCTCTAGAACAGTTTGACTATTATTATATTAGCATTTGTTTTTAACATGTTGTCAAGAATATTGCTGATTTAGGATTTGACTTATTTTATTTTAGCTTATTTGTCAAAAATGTGTTTGTAGTATGGGTCAATCCTTGCAAGATTTGCGAGTTAATAATTATGGTCCATTTGCATAATTAAGTTTTCCAGAAGATATTAAATATAACGAATCACTCTCAAATTATTGAGATACATTAGAATTTTTTTGTAATTTTTGATAACCCATCTAGATTAAATTTGTTGTGTTCTTTAAAGTGAAAATGTGTTATAATTTTCTTATACTAGAGAGGTCAAACGAAATTAGAATAAAATAGTTCATTTTAGCTTTTTTTTACGTTATATATATATATATATATATATATATATATATATATATATATATATATATATTTTATCGGCAATATTTTCTTCACGTTATTTATGTAGATACTGTTTTAGAATACAATCATCTATTATTATTATATATAATATAATATTATTTACATTTACGACTAGTATAGTTATAAAATGCAACTTACATTATGGATGATAAACAAATTTATCTCTGCTTTATAAAATAAAGAAATACTTAAACAATTAAATTGGCAAAACTAGGAATGCTAAGTTGTATTTTTATACTGTATGGAAAGTATTTAGTACATTGTACATATTTGTTTTGTTTATATATACCCTTCGATGAACGAAAAGACAAAGGCCGCTTAGAGAACATGATTTTGAGTATTTTGCTCCTTTAAATTGGATGTCTTCTTTTGTCGAATCTAACATGCCTTCCAAAGGAAAAAAGTTAAAATTCAAATAGGAAAATTATAGAAAATGTATAAGATAACTTTGAATTAGTGGTAGCATTTGATAGTAGATGTGATAATATAATTAACTATTAAAATGGTTGAGTAATTAAAAATAAATGGATTAGGTGAATCAAAAATTAAATGGACAGTCCAATGAATGATAATAAACTAATTTAAAACACATAAATTCAATAAGATGCGTTGAAGATCACCAAAATTTTGTCTGTCACACTTAATTAGTAAAACAACATTTTATACTAAAAACACGATTTTACAAAATCTACTCAGACTTAATAACTAAAGTATTTTTTAAAGTCGCCTCTCAAAATACTATGCCTAGCTTTTTAAATATAAGATAAATATACTTACTAGCAATAAATATTAGGCCAATGCTTGTAAAGTATTTACAAAGCTTTAGATATTATATTACAAATAATTTTTACTAAATGTAAATGCGAGAATTGGATATCTTTATATCTGGTGACATGAATATTCTGAGAATGGTTTAGATATTATATTACAAATAATTTTTAGCTTTATGGTCAGAAGTTTTTAACTTAATATTTTTATTACATTGAATTTTTCTAGAATTATCTTACTAACTTTATTTTATCATAAACACTTTCTTCAAGGTATAAGAGTTTATGAATTCTCTCTCTTTTTTTCTATCGAAGACAAGCACTAAAATATGTAGTTTGTAGGATTTAAATTATATATTCTTAAGATGCCTTGAATTTTATTTTTTCCTTATCTTCTTATTGAACAAGACTTGGATGCAATAGATGAAACGAGTTAATTACCCTAAATTAACTACAAACATACCTCTCCAAAAAAAAAAAAAAACTTTGATTTATTATATTATAAAAATTAAATATTTCAACTAAACTGAAAGTCCATAATAGCTGTAAAATACTTGCCAATTGCTGGCATCGAAAATTGAAGCTCGAAAAATGATTGGGGCCTACGGCGAAATGGGACCCTACTTATATAGAAATGATTGTGTGGAAACTAGTCAGAGCCTTCAATTCTTAAACTTCACTTATAAAAAAAATAATGCTTGAATTTAAGTCTTAAAAAAATATCGAAATTATTTATAACTTAATTATTTTTTTTTTATGAAAATGTCTATTTCTATTTTATTTTATTTTATGAACATAACAACTGAAAGTTATTTTAATACTAATCTGGTAATAAGAAATATAGATAAACTTTTTTTAGAAAAACAATTAATATATTAGAATGAGTTAGTATTTACAAGTAATTCAATATTTGTTAATATAACATATTTTTTTAAAAAATGTACTTATATTTCAATAAAAAATAAACTATATATCTTTTATCCCAAACTAATATATATATATATAAAGCGACAAATTAGATGAATTAAATAAATTATATTTTAAATTAAATTAATTAATTAAGAAATTATCAATTTATTTTGATTCAGTAAAACCCGATTTGATGCATTTAATAAAAAATTAATCTAGTCCATCCATTAATGATTTTTTCATGGATGCACACCCATAACAATGGTATTTGAAAATTTTCAAAATATATGTTTAAAAAATTCAAAAAAAAAATTGTGAAAAAAAATTAAACACATATATTTGATTTTTTAAATAGTAAATCTAAGAAAGATTTAATTATTAAAAACTGATTTGATTAATTTTGATCCATAACTATTATTAAGATGATTCATTAAATTTGAGAAATAATAAATGAATATGCAATCATTTACAAAATTGAATGAATGAATTCGACGATTCGATCTTGTTTACATTTTTATAAGGATGAGTTGGATGAGCAGAAAGATATTTTGAATAACATTTAGTAAAATTCATACTAGGGTAATTTGATGCTTTATATATAAATTATCTACTTATCACCAAAATTAAAATTATAAATTATAAAGATTGAGTGAATTTGTTTAAATAATTAAGCTTAATAAAAAATAGAATTTATTTATTTATTTTAAAAATTGAATTTAAAGAAGTAATTATGAAATTGAATCCATAAGAAAGGAGGGTATACACACGTTTCCAGCTGTAAGTGACGTGTAACATAATTGGGTTGCCATAAGACCAATGGCTCACATCTCATCTCACTTCAACTTCACTCCATTCTGCATTTATCACAATTTCACAACTTAATCCAATTTTATCTCTTATTCCATGCAATAATGGCGCCGGAGAAGGTCGGTTATGATCTACCATTTTATACAACTACTACCACAAAATAAATCTTCATCTCATTATTTAATTGTCTATTTGTGTTAGCTTACGACGTGACAGTGTTTATGGCATGTTGATCTTCCATTATAAACAACTTTTTATTGAAGTGATTGAACTTACAATATAGGAATTAAAAACATGTTGTGTCGTGGACACGTAAGTGATTTATTGTTTTTCTATTGGTCTAGTGGACCTAGTAGTAAGCCATCAAAGAGTCCTGTGTCAAAGGGAAAGGAACAACAATATATAGTTCTCCTTTTCAAAGAGTACAAGTTATCAGATTTGGACCACTATACTCTCCGGACAGATTATACTTACAACAGCACCAAAAGCCAGTTCTTTTTATTGGTACAACATTCTTGTGATTCAAATCCACATCATATTTGGTTTGAATATTAAGTTAAGATTGTCTGTTATCCCATAATCTCATAAACACGTTCACACAATTTGTAATTATCGCTTCAAATAAAAGGTTTACATGCGGCATCCTTAAAACAAATGACACAAGCACAACTTCCTTAACTTGTTGCGAGGTATTACGCTACCTATATTAAAAATATAATTTTTATGTTTGTTGAAATTTGATAATAACTTTTTACTTTAATTTAAAATAAAAGGTATAAATATATTCCTATGTGTTATCCGTATTGATAAAATGCAAAAAGTGATGTACATGAAGGGACAACAGCTGGTGTCACCTCGGTCCAGAAAGCTCAATGGCTTCAATAATAAAGGAAGGTTCTTCATGAACATCACTATAATTTTGTGAGAAACTGCAAGTCCTTTCACCATATAGGTCAGCCCCACCTTGTGACTCCTCTGCCCGCACTGACTGCCCTACCAGACCTTCTAGAATCTTCAGAACTTCTGACATCTTCGGCCGCAAAGTGGGAAGTGACTGAGTACACTGCAGAGACAAATCCACTGCTTTCTCCAACTCTACTGGATCAAAACATCCCCTCAGATCCCTATCCACTAACACTTCCAGCCGCTTCTCCTCAGATAAAGTTCTAACCTGCAGGAATTGGGTAATTTATGGTCAATGCAAACTCTAGAATATAAAGTCATAAATAACTTCATGAGCAATATTATTAGCAAGCTAGGCTTAATATAATCTTATGATATGATGTAAAAAAGGTGAGCTCACAAGGAATTTAAAGAAACTACTCACCCAATCAAGAATCATTCCCTTTTGGACCTGAGCATTTCCAGCATCAAGTGCCTTGTGTCCTGTTATGAGCTCCAAAAGTAATATGCCAAATCCAAAAACATCTGTTTTTTCAGAAGACTGTCCAGTTGAGAGATATTCTGGAGCAATGTGACCTACTGTACCTCGCACAGCAGTAGTTACATGTGAATCCCTTTGGTCTAAGAGCTTAGCAAGACCAAAATCCCCCACCACAGCTTCAAAACTTTCATCTAACAAAATGTTTGCAGCCTTAACATCCCTATGGATTATTTTTGGATTGCATTGTTCATGCAGGTATAGAAGCCCACGTGCTGCCCCAAGAGCAACGCGCATTCGCCTGTTCCAGTCCAATGATGGCTTTTCACGGCAAGTCTCTGTTTGAGAACAAGGGAGAATAGAAATTCATTGAAATCAAGAGCCATTTTAGAATTTAATATAGGAAAGAATGTATTAAAGGAATAAGCTGCATCGATTATGGTGTTATCACAAGATTTTTTTTAATGTAGAAAGTAAACATTTCAATAGTTATTACAGATCCTACACTGCTATTTGAAAATGATAGACTGAATTGTCAAACACAGAAAACGGAATCACTACATGTCATTGATTTGAATCTTCTAATTTCCACTGTAAGAGGCATGTATATATCAGTTACATCACTTTAGACACCCTTAAGTGCAGAATCGAATAATATAAAACAAACCTCTCAAGCGATCAGCGACACTGCCATTAGGCATGTAAGGATAAACAAGTAACCTTTCATCCGGTGTCATACAGAATCCATAAAGACGCAAGAGGTTCCTATGCACGGCCAAGCCAATCATCTCAACTTCTGTTTGAAACTGCACTTCTCCAGTATAGTTGGGATCTTTCAACCTCTTTACTGCCACTAACATTTTATTTGCAAGGCATCCTTTGTAGACAACACCAAAACCACCCTGCCCTAGGATATTTTTTGAATTGAAATTTCCAGTAGCAATTTGCAATTCACGGAAGGAGAACCTCTTCAGATGGCCAATATCAAATTCACAATCTTGCTCCACTTCAAATGTCAAATGTTCATGTTCAAGAGTGAGGAAAAAACCAGTGAGCAATATGTGCATATTGTTAGAAAGTATTACAGAGTGAATAAAAAAAGTGGGAAGTTCATATCAGGAAGTACCATAAGATGTGTAGAGAATGTTTGATCTGTACCAACGCAACCAAAAGACAAGAAGCACCACTGAAATTACAAATGTGCAACTAAAGCCAATAACAACAGCAAACACCCTTTGGTGATGACCACCAGTCGACTGAGATGACCCTGTATCTGCAGTTGAATCATCCCTTATATGTACTTCGATTTACTGATTACTAGGCTTTTAATATATACAAGTTAAATGTACATTACCATTAACTGGTTTTGAGAAGCCCATACAAATTTGAGAGGGAGAGGTGCAGAGGAAGCTGTTTCCTGAAATACTGAAACCAAAGAAGTAAAATGTCAAGTAATGCAAGAAACAAGACTGAGAAGAACAAACAAAAAAGTTAAGCCAATACTTATTTTTTAACATCAATAACCATAACCCTCAATAGTCTAGAGCTATGGCATCAGTTTTCTGCTTCGCATATCACAAGTAACTTGAAATTGTTAGACTTGATTTTAGTAACCACTACACAGTTAACATCCGTGGGGTTCCAAGAAATTGATGTAGTACCCCGGTTTCCATTAAAATTTAAAAACAAAACATCATACGCTGAACACAAAAGGTAATCCATCTGGCATTACGCTTTCAGCGCAAATTACCACCATTATAATCCCAGGTTTTTTTATTCAATTAAGCAAGGATTCTCTTTCCTTAACAATAAATTAAGATTAAATACTCCTCAAAAGGGACCTGGTTAAGTAATGTTACTTGTATTAGCTGACTAAACCATTGCATAATTTTGTAAGGAACCACTGAACATGCAGCTAGTACAAGCATTTTAATTGTTTCCTTAAGAATAACAGAATTCACGGGGCAAATACAGGGAAAAACCATACACCATCAGAAAACTGACCTATAACCTTTCGCTAAAATTTTTGGAGTGGGACCACTGAGATTATTGAATGACAAGTCCCTACAACATAATAGGGTACAGTAATGAAATGAACATTTTAACTTTTAAGGATTTAAGACGAAAAAATACAACAAAACAGTGATACAGTGCATACAAGAATGAAAGTTCAGTGAGATTAGCAACAAGCTGAGGGATCTGTCCAGATAGTTTATTTTTGCTGAGCCGCCTGAAATACTTTGCATGAATAAATTAGGAAGTAATCAATTAGAGAAAGGCTATTGAATAAGCCAAATAAGAAACAAGAATATCATAAACGATGAATCTATTTGTCAGACCACACTCACAGGTAACTAAGATGAGTCAAAAATCCCAAAGAATTAGGAATTTCCCCGTCAAGCTGGTTACCAGAAAGGTCAAGGGTTTGAAGCTCCAACAGCTTTCCTATCTCATACGGAATAGGACCAGATAACTTATTGTTCTGCAATAACCTAGGACAATACAATGGAAAAACAAAGTGATAAGAAAAACTGAATAATATAAATGAATGTCTATTTTAGTTTTTGATAAATGTTTTTTTTCTCCTTGCCCATTATACGGTATCAAATAGAAATGAAGGTATTAAAAAGACTATCACAATGAGAAAATTAACATGGTAAGTTGTTAACAAGAGACAAACCAAACAAGGTGTTTACACACTATCAAGCTGTCTTTTCTTATAGCTCATAGTCTAACTCTCCCAATAAATATTTGGACCAGTCCCACCCAGTACATTGATTGCTCACAGATTAACCTAAATTGTTATCTAACCAAGAACCACTATTATGCCACTAGCTACCAGCCTACAAGGTCAGTGCAATAGCAGCCTAAAAAAAATGCATTTTGAAGTTAAAAATCTTAAACGAACTCGTCCCCCCTTCAGTTTCCAAAAATAGAAAATGAATTTTGTACGCATGCAGTGACGATTGACCCAAAGTGACAAAAGGGAGTCCTCCAGTAACACATTTTCCATCAACTCAACAAGAGTGTACATTCCAATAAACAAGTATAGACCATTCAAGTCGCAACTCACAATGTATGGAGGTGGCTCAAATTTCCAATTCCTGAGGAAATAGTTCCGGATAAACCCGCACTGGCCATTTCCCTGCCAACACCATCAAATTGTACCAATTGTCAATATCCTCGTAGCTTGAGAAAGAATGGCACAAGTAACTCTTCACAAAAATAAGAATTGTGGGCCTCTCTTTCCGAGACTCAAAAGATGTATACTTTGGTTGCATTAGTCACAACCAAAAGAAAAGAAGCAAGACAAAAAGACTTACAGGGAAACGACATAGCCCTCGGCAGAGCAACCAACCATGTACCAAGTGCAAGGGTCAACCGAATTAATATCCCAACCATCCATAACATGAAACTCATCAAACATCTTGCTCTTCATGGACATCAAAGCAGCCACTAATAACAACAAAACAAAACAATCTCTCACTGAAACAAAGTTAGAAATATGATGAGAAACAAGGAAAAGGAAGAAATGACAAACCTTCATAGTTGACACCCTTTGGAGAGAGAAGACTATCAGCGCCCTCAACAACAAGCACCCACCAGTAACACAGAAAGAGGGAAACGAGACAAGCACCCACTTTGGCATCTTCCATGAAACAACAACAAACTATTCAAGCCGTGGGGAGCAGAAAAAGTTTCCAACTTTTCTACTGGGATCTTATCTTCTAAGCTTCCGGAAAAGAGAAAAAAAACAAGCAAACCCTTTTGGAAAGTCTCTCCGAGCTTGCTGCGTCGTGAGAAACGAAAGTGAAAAGAACCGATAATCTTAGAAAAAGATAAAACAAAGAGAAAAAAAAAAAAGAAGAACGAATTGAAATGAATGAAGATGGTGAGGACAGGAAAGACAACTCGAGATTTGGAAATATGACAGTGATTGTCGCATGGTCTGTGAGGTACGACTACAGTGTTTAGCTTCAAGGCTATGATCCCGTGCAGAGAGTCACGTGAACTTCATGTTCTGACACCATGCGTTGACTGTTTAGTTGGTTAAAACCGTTGGATCTTTTGTTTAGGATTGTGATGATGAATGAATGGTGATGATGGAAGTAGTCGTTAGTGTTGATGATTAAGGGGAATGTGAAGGAGTGTGTGTTAGTGGAGACTGGAGGCGCGAAATTTGATGGTTAGGTTGTATTTTAGTATTTCGCTATATTTCGACTATTTAGAAATTGCATGTCTCGGAGCTCAAGGATGCAACTCTTCTACAAATGGTTTGACTGTAGAATGCCCACATCACCTGTCATACTTTTTAATTGTTTGCATCATGGTATGATGGAAACCTATCGTTACTTTCAATAGTAACACTTTATGATAGATCATAGGTACCTTCTAAAATCAATCAATTTAAGGTTAGTTTGTTTTTTTTGTTTAAACCTTTGAATAGACTCTAGAAATTTTAGTTTCTCTTCTAATAATGCTTTGAAACATGTGTACCATGAATAGAAAGTGTGTCCAAACATGCACTTAGTAAAGAATATTAAATGAATGTCAGATAAGAAGTCTCACATGAGATCAATAATTAAAAAATGTGGTAACTGGTTTACTTAAGAATCCATGAGTAGATATGTTTGTGAACTAATTTAATATAATGCTATTTGTATGATTAAATTAAAATTTTAAAATATTTTTATTAAAGTAAATTGTATTTTAAAGTTGATTTAAAAACTTAATCCAATTCGTTATGAACTAACTTAACATGTGTAATCTTAGGAGTTGTCAATGATGTTCCTAAACACGAAATAAGAACTAGAGAATTTTTGTTCGTTGTACTGAAAATACAATAGTTACTTGTATATTTTCTTTTTTACAAAATTAGTACCTTGGTCCCTTAAATTTAAGGTTAGTTCCGATTTTGTTCTTTAATTATTTTATTTATTTAATTTACTCTTATAACTTTTATTTCCATATCATGTTATAGATTTATGTTTTGATTTAATTTACTCATCTAACCTTTTCAGTAACTTTCAGTGACGTAACACCAATTTGGTGTTCCCGGGACCGTAGTGTATAGAATTAAACTTTTCACTAGCTAAATCATTAGCCATTACCACTTCGGTAACAACTCCGCTGGCAAGTTGTTTTGATCAACTTTAAAAAAAAAATACCAACAGCATATAACAATTTATCCTATCATCCCATTACAATGACCATCACAAAATAAACTTCCTATACACTATCGTGTAATTAGATATCAATATAAAATTACTTTACATCAAGTAAAATATTCCCTTTGAAAAGGGGATTAAAATCATATAAATTTACAGAAACTGGGTAGATTACATTGGTCAAGTTCAAATCACAGCGCAAAATGTAGAAAGGTTTTAAACATAAATTATATAATAACAAGAAAAAAAGATTATAACAACTGTTAGCATAGCTAAAAATTAAGAACTGAAATTCAAGAAACAAAAAATTAAATGTGGAACATTATTAGAAAACAGCATTAAAGAAAACAGACAGATAGCAACATTACATTTCACAAGGAAAGGAACTGGTCAACAACATTATAAAAGGCACATTACATTACAAAGAGGAAACTAAACCAGACCCAACAACCCCATAATCAAAACCCACGTGGACCCTCCCTTCCCTTCTTCCAGACAAGGCTTTAGTTTTCCCCTTGCATAAACATTCTAAGTTCTGGCCATTTCAGGCCAAGTATACTACTACTACTACATCACATATAGACGTTTACAATAAACAAGGCTATTTGCCTGGGGAAATAAGATCCAACAGTGGCAACAGAGAATCAAAAGGTGTATACATATGCTGATAGATCAAGTGAAGTCATCCCGCATCCCAAGTCTCAGTCCAGGTTCAGCTTGAGACTACACAGGCCAGGCAAAAAAGATGGTAATTTAGACAAAATTAACGGTGCCACTTTCGTTTAACTTATCAACTAGTATACACTATGCCCCTGTGAGCTTATCATCATGATCCTGTTGTATGAACAAATTGTATCCCTATTTGCCGCTTCACATGGTCAGGTATCAACTTGTTAACAAGCTCTGGAGATGCTCCGGTTAACTGTAAACAGGAAGGATTACAAAGTTTTCCGTCATTTAGGATGTTTAGCTTGGATGTTTATCAGAGGAACATTGTATATACATTTCTCAATGCATTGCTTTGTGTACTCTAATAGAAAAACACACGAAGATAGACACTTCAAAACAACCAGACAGATATCAAGCTAGGAAAATGGATCCATGAATGTATGGACCTTTGTCAATTGAAAAATAGTATCAATATATTCCTTTGAAATTCTCTCTAGAAAGAACTATGTAAGACTAAGAAGGATATTGTAAGGACTTACTTCATGTTTGAAGTTAAATAGAGGAGGAAAGGGACGGCCATTTGGCAGGCGAGCATTGGGTTCTCGAAGTTCATCAAAGAAAGGATGTACACATGCTTCAAGCTACACAACAAAATTAGATTCTTTTTAAATTGATGTTCTAGTTTTTCTAAAGAAAAAAATCATTGATTGATCAAATTCAAGAGAATTATAGGCTGATACACATAATGCATTACGAAATTAATTAGAATATAAGATGAGGGGAAAGAAAGGCAATCACACTAACCGCAGTACACCGGAGACTTGGGGAGTATTGCAAAAGCCGAGATGCAAGATCAATAGCTTCTGGAGGCATCTTTTTGTGGAATATCTACACACAATTTTTGATGTGTTAGAATGTCTAAGCCATTTTCATACTAATTACATTTAATCATCCAAAAAGAAACAATTGTCTTAAAGGAGATAAAATTATAGACCTTGTGCCATGGGTGTGCTTTTATCTGTGGAAACCTAAAGTCATTGTGGTTGGGATTCATACAGCGTACTTCCTCTCGAGTTGGTGTGCCAAGCACCTACAAAACAATTTTTTTAAAGATGACTTGTAACAAGGCAGGCATGACTAAGGAAAATAAAATACATGTCATGTTGACACGAATTGTACCTTTATAATATGTACAAGCTGGTCTACTGCATTTTCTCCTGGGAATAATGGCTGCAAAAGTTTAAATTGTTTCAGATGACAGATAGGTGTAATGCATTTACTTCATTAAGTGGTGAATTCAAATTCATATAATAGTATCATTCAAGTAATAATAATTAATTATCGATGAGACATACCTGGCCCAGAAGAAGTTCAGCCAGGACACAGCCAGCTGACCAAATATCAATTGAAGTTGTATACTCTGTGGCACCAAATATAAGTTCTGGAGCACGATAGAATCGTGAACATATGTATGATATATTAGCTTCACCTTTTACCTGGTGAGACAAAAGAGAAGGTTAGAACAATAAACACTTCATTGGAAAAAGCAGTTATTAGAGTAAAAGAATGATCCAGGATATTGTAAGATGAGTAGTAGTCCCCCACTCCCACTAAAACACAAGTTGAATGAATACAGAACATGATAAAAACCTCCAAAATAATCAAAATATGTCGTGTTACACAAAAAGTAAAAACGGAGCTCCACAGCTTGGTGGTGAGCACAGATAGACATCAACACAAGAGACTGGAATCAAAACAATGAAAAGATTGGACCCATTTCATCTAAATTACAATTTTTTTGGCCATTGGTAGGTTATTGGTTGACATTTTAAGTTATTACTTAGTCAATATAAAAGAGAATGGTGTGTGGAAAAGACGGACAAAAAACTAAGCATACCAAAGCAAAATAAGACCTACTAGAACTTTGGCACTTCCAAAATCACATAGCTTCACTTGGTGTGTAAGAGGATCCACCTGGAATGTTCACAGAAACACATCAAAGCCAGAAATATTGACCATTTTTTTAAGAATGAATCTGACTTGTATATATATAATCCTATATGGATTGTATGTATCTTGTATGTATGAGGCGGACAGAAGAAAATCTGAGCCATATAATCCTATATGGATTGTGAAGATTAAAAGTTTATTAAAGTTAAATGATTTAAAAACTCAAATTACTTGTAAATCTTGATCATTATTAATAAGATACAATGGTCAATATTTAATTTTCTCACACTCACATATAAAAGGATCTCTCACAATATATACATATTAAAAAACACGTGAACAAACCAGAATATTTTGAGGCTTCAAGTCCCTGTGGCAAACTTTGGGAACAGTGTGGATATAAGCCAATCCCCTGAAAATCTGCAAGCATGCCACAAACTTTTACCAGGAATCGTTTAAAAAAATCGGAGAGATTTATAAATCACCAGAAAGTATGAGGCATACCTGGTACATGTAAAGTTTCACATAGATGATTGGCATTCTTTGATTAGCATTGCTATAGTGCTTTAAGACTCTATACATGGACTCTGGAACATATTCCATCACCAAATTTAGAAAAAGTTCATCTGTACTTGTAGTTGAAAAGAAACAATGCTTCAGTGAGATCACATTTGGATGATCCAAAACACGCATTAACTGTAGTTCACGGTTCTTGTATCTTCTGTCCTGTAAAACCTTTTTAATTGCCACTGCCTCCCCAGTTTCCAAGCATTTTGCCTACGAGAAAAAAAAAATTATCAGCATGTGACGAAGATATTACGACTAATGAACCAAGTATTACACTATTAGCATACCTGGAAAACAATTCCAAATGAGCCAGTTCCTACAACTCGCTCAGCCTTGTAACTAATAGTCTACAATAATGATTGTAGAAGACATTAAATTTGCAGTCCAGGATAAATGTCACATGGCATTTTTAACAACCCAGCAAATAAACCAAGTGTAATACTATCAGCAGAACAGAATTTACAAAGATAATACCTGTTTGGGCTCCCCGTTTTTGCCTCCAATAGTTGTAGATATGATGTGACCAGTGAGGGTATCATTGCCATTGATGACGGAGGAGGACATCTCCTGTAAAATTGTAAAGGTATATAAAATATTAGAATCCTAACCTTCTTCACAAAATATTTTAAAATCATTTGCTAATGGTTTCAGAAGGAAGCTAAAAGTTGGAAAATACACTTAAACAATAGGCTTCGGACATGTCAACAAAACTAGGTGTGGAGACTATAATGATAAACAGCATGTAAAAGTTGGAAGAATGCATTTAACCAACCGGCAAACATATAAAAAAACACTAGGTGGAGACTACGATGATAAACAACATACCCAATTAAAACATCACATCTAATAACTCATAAAGTTAAGTTTAAGATATAAAGTGGGATAAACACCTGGTGAGCAACTTCAGTATGATATATTACCAAAAATTCAGTGGCGGAAATATTCTGCTACAAAAATTATAGACATGGAACCAAGAACTATAACAGCACTATGTTCAGAGTACAAACTTCAATTGAAATCGTTGAAAGTAAGAACTGAAGGAACATAAAGAGTAATGTAACTAAAATAAATCAAAATAAAGTAACGGCTAAAAATAATTTTTAACAGAACCAAAAAAAAAAAATCTGATAGAACAACTAGCAGAAACGATCATAAGTTCATGACAAACAAGAAAACCCCGAATCGTCGAGAGTGCAACATCGACATAAGATTATAAGCTACAAGATCACAGTACGATACAGGGCTCGGCAACAAACAAATCTCCAACTCGGTACAAAACCCAGTTCAGAACCACTCTCCACAAAAGAATTGATAACTTCACAGAAAACCATAGATCAACACAAAAAATAGTAAAAATGGGTCTTTAGCCTGAAGCTCAACGACAAAACTTTCAGCAAAAAAAGAAAGAACTTTCATCCCCCAGAAACAAACCCTAACATCCCCTCTTCCAACTGAAAAGGAATCAACAAAAAATAAATGAATATAAAAACAAAAGTTATGCATCCCACATGATTTTAGGTTCATCCACTAAACAGCAAAGAAATCCCAATAGACATTTTCAACACTCCCATTTCTGGGTCACAACGCTTTCTCACCAACCATACAATCAGCATATTAACATGGCTATAAAGAGAATTTTTTTGAGCTGGAAAAGCACCTTATCCTCAGCCATGGCAAAGGGTAGAGAGAGAAGAAGAAGAATCTAAGAAAGAGAAGAGGAGAAGAGGAGGAAGAAGAGAAGGGTTAGAGAGAAAGAGGGGATGAATGGAGGAGGCAGTAAGAGAAAGACAAGCCCATGTGATCACAGCTTTCATTTTTCCACTCTTTTCTTTCCTGTCTTCTTTTCATTTTTATGTTTATTTATTTTGGATTTTTCCCACTTTTCTTGACTCTCTTTGCAGATTAGGAAGACCTCGCTGTTAATCACAATCATTAGGTGTGCTTAAATGAAATGATGATGATAATTGAAAGATAAACAAATTCAATTAATAAATGAAAAGGTACATAATTAATAATGAGATTTTATTTTCAGAAAGAATATTCTTTTTTAAAAAAATTATCCAAATGGACCAGGTGCACATTATTTCTCAAATACATCTCTTTACTTTTAACGACGACAATTCGAATTCTTAGATTTTAGTTTTAATATAAAGAAGAGGGGAGAAAAATGAGGAAGAAAATATAAAAAGCAAGTAAAATTGGTTTAATGGAAAAAATAAATTGAAATAATTAATTGAAAATAGAGAGAATAAAATTTAATTGATTTGAAAGAAGGAAGAAAATAAAAAATTATGTAAGTGTGAATATAGTTTGGTTTTGTAATATTATTTGGAATAAAATTTGTAATTATTAATTGATTGAAAATAAAAAGAATTAAAAATAGAAAAAATAACTATAATTCTGGAGTATTGTCTTAAAAAGTGAACATAGTGGTTTTAACAAAACTAAAATTATTATTTATAATGTAAAAAATTAGAAAAAATAAATTTAATTAATTTAATATTTTTTGTTGTTATACATGTGATGATAAATAATTTTATAGATATTAAAAAATAGAAAAATAACTTCTTGAGATGTTTAATAATATATTCAAAAGATAAAATGTTTGAAAGGAGTATTAAGAAATATAATTGATGTTATAAATTCAGAGATAAAAATTGGAAATGATTAATAATAATAGTAGTATTGAAATTGTAATTTTAAGATACATAGTTAAGAAAAAAATTATATTACTTTACGAAACTTATATTAGAAAACCAAATTATATTGATTCTTACACAAATTTTTATTTTCTTTACTCTTCAAACTATCCCAATCTTTAATTGACTATTTCAATTTACTGTTTTCATAAAATTAATTTTATTTTTTTCTTTTATTTTTTATTTTGGTAGAGTTTCATTAGAAAACTCAAAATAGAGGTGGAACGTAAAGAGTAAAAAGTGTACCTAAGAAAATAATGTGGACCTGAGTCCATCTGGATAATTTTATTTTTAAAGAGTATTATTTCTAGAAAAAAAAAATCTAATAATGACGATGAACTTGAGTTTCCTGTTTTGGGCTTTATCATTTTAGCGTCTGCGGAGTGCCTTTCAACCAGTTATGTCATTATTTCATATAATTAGCTCCACTTTCAAACATCATCCTAATAATTTTCTAATTTTGACTAATGTATATCATTTTAGTTATATTTCTTATATTTTTAGTGAATGTAGAAACATTCTATTAAAAACTAAGATTGAAGTGGATTTAAAAGTTGAGTAACCAAACCCACTTTTTATATTATATTCTCTTAGTTCTATGAAACAAGTAAATCCTTTACCAATTTCTATGCATTCACTCTGCCCACTGCTTTACTAAAATAAAATACTTCAAGAAAAACAGTGGGTTTTAAAATATGTTAGTTTGACATTTTATCAAATTTGGATGACCATTCTGGAAGAAAATTGGTGTCAAAGTTTATATGTTTTCTTGTTAAGTGGTTCTTCGTTTGTAAGTAAATTATGGTATAATCCTAAGGTGAAAGAAACTCTTAGGAGACTAAGGAGGAAACCAAACTGCAAATTGAAACAACCTGAAAAAAAAGTAGGGGAAGAATTTTCCTTTCATCTTTATAATTATAATTGAGAGTTTGAGCTGTGAAATACCTTATTCATCTTTTATGCTTTCTTTAATGTTCATGATTTATTACTTGTCAAAATTTAAAAGAATTGATTTGAAATAATTTATAAGAATTGAATGTATTTGATTTAGCTGTTTTATCAGATTTGTGATTATATTTAAAGAAAGTTTTACAAAAAAACAAATATAAGATGAGAAGAAAGTGGTAATATGTGAAGATTATTTAGTAAATTACTAATTTACCTCTATTCAATATTTTTTATGATTGTTATCATAATTTGATAAATAATATTTTTAAATAATCAATATTTTAAGAAATTATTTATTTATTTTTAATCATGTTTTAAAATATATACCTAAGAATAATTTTAACAATTCCCTAAAAATAACTTATGAATATGGTTAATTCAGTCAAATTATCAATAACTTTTCTGCTCAAATTATTAATATAGTAATTCTTTTTAAGAAATTATTTTAACAAACACTTATATTAACTTTTCACCAAAATAATGGAAGGTAAAGTGAAACGGTTATCATTTTTGTATTGTGTAAATATTAAAAACCCGCCAAACCATAAACTACAAGTAACGTAAAGAAGCCAATGATGTTGAAAGGAAAAACTATTCATAGTAGAAATGAAAAGGAACAAGAAAAGTCGATGAAATGTTTGTTGTTGTTGTTGTCAAAGATGGAATTTGGAAGTGAGGAAGCTGAAACTGTACCCCAACACCTGCTGTCAGTGTTGTGTTTGGTGGGAAGTTGTTGTTCCATTTACATTCTCATTCTTATTCCATAAGGTTTGTTTTCAATGCATAGTTGAGTTTTCATCTTTCGCTTCGATTTCACTCATTCATCTACTACTTTCTCAGCTGCATATCTCCATCACCTACTTCTTCGCTTCACTTCGAAACATACCACAAAGCTCCACTCTTTGTTATTGCCTCACCAAACTTGAATTCTAATGCATTGGTGGTTCGGTCATAAGCATAGACTTTTTCACGCCTCTCAGAGTTCCTTCTTCTTGTTTGGGTGACCATTTATCTTTGTATGGGAGAAAGAGAGGGAGGAGGGGTATGTGAATAGTTAAAGTCATAAACTTTGGCTTCTTTATACTAAGCTGATAGGTAGTGGTGTAATGGGGAAACAAGGGTCTCATAAAAGTCTGCGTCCTGAGTTTCAGGGCTGGCATTCCAAAACTTTGTTGCTTCAAGGGCTGAAAAGTGATTCTTCAAAATGCAACTATTGTAGGGGGCTCTATGTAGGGAAAAAACACATCAGGGCCATTGTTGTTATGTTTGGATTGTTGGGTTGCCTCTTCCTTCTTGACTCTCTTATCATCTCCTTTTTTGAGTTTACCAATCTTCAACCCGGTGCAGCTCCAAATAACTCGAGTGTGTTTCAGGTACAAGTACAGAATCTCTTGCGTGCTAGCACCCTCCTCCAACTCATACATGCAAATATTTTTAGAGATTATCTGTATGTGTTCATATTTATTCTTGAGTAAAATGTGTTTCAAGTTTCTCAGTTTTCAATAAGAATTAGTCTTAGCCTCTGTATTTTAGAAGGATAATTTCAATCTTAGTATTTTTATAACTAGTGAATTTTTCCCTTTTTTGTGATACTTAAGATATTAGGACGAAGAACAAAATGCATCATTATAAAAAAAATGGAGAAAAAAATATTCTTTTCATTACTAATAGTAATTTGGACCAAAAATTGAAAGACATAGAACACATTTTACCTTTTATTCTGTTAATCATATTGATGGAGGGTGGAGGTATTAAAAATGAATTTGTATTTATCTTTATTATAGCAAAGGCTATAGTCCTTTTCTCGGTAAGCTTGTTCCTGTATCTATTACATCTAACGTAATCTGATGTCAACCGTGTCTGAACAACTTTGTTATGAAAATTAGAAATTTTAACTTCATGTGGTTCAAAGTTTCCAACCGAATTTTCTGCGAGTGATTCAAAGTTTTCTGCTAGTGTAAACTGGAAACAATTTTTCTACAGTTTAAATGTGATTTTTCTGAATATTTGAGCGTAAATTATCTTATGCTAGGTGTGCACGTCTCAAGTCTGTACAATTCAATTTACCTTGTACTTAAAATTTGTGATATTTTGCTAATTTGCATATATGACTAGACTAACGTATGTTTTAAATGAAAAGGGTAGAGATTCCTACATCTACAGCAAACAATCGCCAGTATATATGTATGAACGACTTCTAAACTTGGCTTCCAGTGCTCTTGCAGAGGTTAGGATCAAACTTACAGATTGATGTACATCCGTTTAGATACTTTCATTCAGTATGTTAGATAGTGTACTATATTTGAAGTCTATTTCTGTCTTTTGTTACCACAGAAGGAGTTCAAGCAAGAGTCATCAAATTTATGGGTGGAACCATTTCGGCAGGCATCTTCATGGAAACCTTGTGCAGAAAGAAAAGTTCAATACAATTCGGGTTTGTGAACTTTTCTTATTCATTGGTTGTGTTATAAAACATGCACAAATTATTCTTATACCTTTATATCAGCAACTCGAAGTTTAAATTGCAACTTAGTATCAGAAATTATTTGCCTGGTATACTACTCTGTAACTAGTTTATAATCTTTGACAGGGAAGCCTGTGCAAAGTAATGGCTACATCTTAATCAGTGCAAATGGTGGTCTTAATCAACAACGAGTTGCTGTAAGTACGGGCTGTTAATTCATATCTTTTCCGACATTCTCGTAACTAGACGCATACAAGCACCACTGATTCTATGATCGTGGAATAGAAAAATGATAGATCTTAAACAATGAAATTAAGCATTGTACTGACATAACGCTGCACCATTTTAGCTAATGGCTATCATCTATCAAGAATGTAGTTAATTACTATACTTGTTATCAAATATGATCTTTTATCCTTTCTTCTTGACGTGCTTTTGGTGTATCCAATAATGGAAGTAATGAGACTATTGTAGTGATTACAGATTTGCAATGCTGTGGCTGTGGCATCTCTCCTTAATGCAACTTTAGTCATTCCAGAATTTCTTTACAGTAACGTATGGAAGGATCCAAGGTACGGTGCGTTTGGCACTAAAGTAAAAACGGAACTTTTCACTTGTACAGGTTTTGTTTACTTGTTTTTATACAGTAAAAGCATTCATCTGTTTGCTCCTGTTGATCTGAATGTGAATGATGAAATGATAATAAATAAGCAATTGCGTAATGTGATTTCAGTAGTTCAATGGTTTCCTCAATTTGCAGTACGATTTGATGTCATACACCTTCATTCACTGTATGTGATTTCGATTGAATGACTCAACCGTTTATGTAATATTTAATTAAAAATTGCAGCCAGTTTGGTGACATATACCAGGAGCAGTATTTCATGAATACCTTGAAGGATGATATCATTATTGAGAAGGAACTTCCACCTCATATGAAATCTCTGGATTTAAAAGCGATTGGTAGCCAGGTTTGTAATCTTTCATCTGATGTACTTGAGAAGACAGACTGTACTAGTTATAACAACAACTTCAATAAAAACCTTGCCTTTTAGATTACAGACGCAGATCTTACCAAGGAAGCCACACCTGCTGACTATATCAAAGTTGTGCTTCCTCTTCTTTTGAGAAATGGAGTTGTTCACTTCCTCGGATATGGAAATCGACTAGGTTTTGATCCATTACCTTCTGATATTCAGGTCATACAGTTTTATCTATATAAAACATTTTTAAGATTTCCCATTAGACCACTGCTGCTTGTGCATTGGCATTATCTTTTCACACATGTACTTTTTAATAGAAGCTCCGAATTCCAAAAGAGAAACAATACATACTTTTGTTCTTTTTGCTTTACCACCTAATGAGTAAGATTTTCTATCTGTTTTCTATGATCTGATTAATCATTTCTACTTATTTTACAAATCATTTTCCGTCAACCTCTATCATTTGAAGAGATATTCTTCATTTTCATTATGTAGCAATCAGATCTGGACACTTGAATAACTAAGTGTTATTTGCATCAGATTTGCACTCGTTTAGTATACTTTTAAGGTTTAAGGTATTTCACTTTCGTTTAGAATGAATTTTAATATGTTTGCAACAATTGCATTTGCAGAGGTTAAGATGCAAATGCAATTTCCATGCTTTGAAGTTCGTGCCAAAAATTCAACAACTTGGCTCGATATTGATTCAAAGGATTAGGAAATATGGTGCTCGACGAAGCATTTTAGACACTCAATTGCTGGGAAAGTTCATCCAGAACAACAAATATCATGAAGCTAAAAGGGGCTCAGCAAAATATCTAGCTTTGCACTTGAGATTTGAAATAGACATGGTGGCCTATTCCTTATGCGAATTTGGAGGCGGGGAAGAAGAGAGAAAGGAACTTCAAGCCTACAGAGAAAGACATTTCCCTCTGTTTCTTGAACGCTTGAAGAAGAATTCAACGTATGCATGTTTCTACCATATGCTTTGCTACATAATGTTTAGAATGGTCTTGAGGTTAATTTGTTTGATGCACTTGCTATTGATGTTTATAGGTCTATTTCTCCAATGAAACTGAGAAAACTGGGAAGATGTCCGTTGACACCAGAAGAAGCAGCACTTGTTCTAGCCGGTCTTGGTTTCAAACGGGAAACTTACATTTACTTGGCTGGTTCCCACATTTATGGGGGAAACTCAAGAATGGAACCCTTCACTAGTCTCTATCCTAATGTGATCACAAAGGAAAACCTGCTTACAGACAGTGAACTAGCACCTTTCAGGAATTTTTCTTCTCAGGTAATTGGTATTACTCTTGACAATGATCGTCTCATTCTACCATTTTTTTTTTAATTTCCACTCAGATCTTCACTGTTCTTGACAATATATGCAACATTTTAATGAACTATGAAGATACCGAAGTACATTTCAAGGTTCAGAATCATATAATATAAGCACTCCACTTAGGAGGGAAAGTTTACTCGCAACAATTGTTATCTGATCTAATATTGTCAATACTGTTAATGTCAACTAAATATTTTGACAATACTAAATAATTGTAGTAACTAATAAATTAACTTGATGTCAATGCAGTTGGCGGCTTTGGATTTCATTGCATGTGCAAGTGCTGATGTATTTGCTATGACTGACTCTGGTAGCCAACTTTCATCATTGGTATCTGGATTCAGAACCTACTATGGTGGCGATCATGCTCCTACATTGCGGCCAAACAAGACAAGGCTAGCAGCAATTTTGAGGGAGAACAACACCATAAAATGGAACAGATTTGAAGTCAGAGTAAAGAAGATGATTCTTGAAGGGCAAAAGGCTGGCATAAGGAGTTATGGCCGAAGCATTTATAGAAACCCCAGGTGCCATGAGTGCATGTGCAAACACCATTAGTTATTAGCTAGTCCTTACCAGAACACTTGTTAATAAAAAACACTTTCCTTTTAGATTGAATTTCTTTAGGCATTGATTCTTTTCCCGATGTATAATATCTTATTATCCATCCTATACATAGAAAATAAACTGGTTTCTTTTTCAAAGAATATATTCTATTAGCATTATTGTAATAATGTGTTGAAAAGAACATATCAAGTTCGAAAAATTGTAATAAACAAAATAAGATCCAAGTTCATTCAAATGCACACTTCTCTAGTATATATGACAATTCAAAACCAATATTTCATTTTGGAAATCTGTGCAAGTGATGTGTTAACCTTAGATTCTAATTTTTTTTTAGTAGATTTGACATGTTCAAATTGGGTAACGTACAAAACATAACTCAAAATGTACACATAACAAAACAAGTGCCACACGAAAAATCAAATCTTAGAAATTGAAAGCATAACTAGAATCAATAAATAAAGCTAGAATACATATGCATGTTCAAGTTTGTTTATCAACCTACACAAGTAGTATATACTTATCACCAGCTTTAGCAGCAAATGAAATTGCTGCATGAGCTCAAACAGTGGATACATAATTCTACCCCGTAGAGGGCAGAGGAGTTTTCAATCATCGTCAACCTATCATTCCCTAAAACTTGTAAGCGCAATGAAGAATGTCACTGAAGGTGCAACTGTATTTGTCTAGACAAATATCTTATCACACTTTTATTTTTTCTTATTCTGTGTACCATCCTGATTAATAGAGTAAGCCGGAGGAAGTACCAAAGGCATACCACTTGCAATCACAGCAGAAGCACCTATGGCAAAAAATAAATATAAAAATACTATAAGAATACAGAAAACTGAAATTATCTCTAAGGAACAGCCTCACAACTAAACAAATAAATTAGAACTTAGAAGGTTTCTGAACCTGCAGAAATAAATTCGTCTGCTTCTATTTTGGTTTAGGTAATAGACATGAACAAAAAAGTTTATTTGGCGAGAATCAACCTTTGAAAATGCACTAAAATATGTTTAGTTCGGTAAATTATTTAAAAATTTATACTTACACTGCATAGTCAACGCAAAATTTCTATCTTTATTTGATTCACACAATTCTTTAATATAAAAATAATATAGCATTCATTAAAATTAATAAATATGCAGTGTAAGTATAACTTTTTATTGTAAATTAATTAAAAATGTCGTTGATATGATTTAAAAACAATCGAATTAAAAATCTACAGATTTTTATGTATAATATATAATGATTTAAAATCATTAAAATGTAATACAATTTAGAATTTAAAAAAAGATCTTTTAGTTTTTAATATTATTTTCTTTATTTAAAATATATTTTATTCTAATATAACAAATAAATTGTAAAAAAATATAAATTATTGACATTTAATGTTAATAATTTAACTCAAATATCTTAGAAAAAATTGAAAACTTTTAAAGATTAATTAAGATAATATTAATATTTTAAGTGTCTGTTCACAAAAATCATAAAATCTAAAGAGCTGCTGTTTGCAAATGAAATAAAATTTAAAATCAATTGAGATCAAATTAAAGTTTACATTCTCTTTGGAAAAAGAAGTTTAGAGGGTTAAATAATTTGTTTGTTATCAATTATCCGTAATTAATGTGATAAAAAATTACAACTGCTTGTATTGTATGATTATAATACTATAAAAATTAATAAACTATAATTTTTATGTATATTGATTTTTATAATTTCAATATAAATTTAATAATCATTTATTTATTTTAATAATTGTATTTTTTTATCGTAAAAAAATGTACAAATAAACGCGTATATGCATATGTTTCCAGTATAGTATATATAGAATATATAATGTACACATTCTTATCTTATCTCTGGAACCAACTTTAGTGGAATCCAGCCACTGAGTTTTTCATTTGCTCAAGGTCAAAACTGAGTCCCGTGAATAACTTTCTGAAAAACACTGAAGTGCCCAAAATGGCTGAATTTGTATCATATTCGGAAACAGATTTGGATAGAAAGCAAAAGCTAAAAGAGCTCAAAAACTGAAGCATTCCACTTTAGCCTATCTATCTAGCTTTACATATATATCTGTGTGTTTGTGTGAATGTGTATAAGCTTTTTAAATCATTAAAATTATTAGTTGAATTATATAAACTAACATTTCAAGAATTATCATCAAACAATACTACAGATGAATTTAGCGACACGGAAATCTAGAAGGCTGACCAACTTTAAAGAAGCTGAAACAGAAAGTAAAGTGGAAAGTGATATGCAAAATGTTAGTAATTATTTTGTGATGCAGAAGGAAATTTGGGAGCAATATGCTTCCATGTCACGTCAGGGAAAGAATTACAACAATGACAGAATATTATTTATTTAATATTTTGATTCGTGTTACCCGAAAAAAACGCATAAAACGTCATTGAGAGAATTTATTTGAAGGAAAACAAGAAGCACCGGTACTAAACTCTGGTGGTAGAGAAAATTCCCTCGTTCAATAGTCAAAATAGTTTGACATAAACTACCCAATACCACTGGAATTGTACGCTAGTTGAACAATGGATTGCTAAATATATCTATATAATCCAAATGCAAACACCTGAAATGATTAAATATAGGATTTTCAAATCCCTTTTGTGTGGACGAACCATTGTTTTCTCATGCTACGTTCACAAGGCTGTCTGAATGATCCCCTGAATGAGATATATTCCACCCAAAATCATGGTAATTAACAACGAAGTAGACGGAACTTTTGAAAGGCACTCAGAAATTAGCGTACAATGTTGACAATAAAGATTGTGACCTTACCTAATGAGATGAGAAAGAATGTATGAAGCCATGGTGCTCGACCACGCAGGGCACATGGTCCCTCTGTTTCAATAAAACAAACACGTTACCCGCAGCAAGTGGACATGCAAAAGCATAGGTGCATCTATCTCATCCACCCTCCTTGTTTCTTCGGGGAGAATGTTCTTTCCTAAAGTAAAGAGAAATAAACTAACACTAGAATAAAGTAAAAGGGATAAAGAATAAAAATGATGGAAGTGCCCCTTAGAAGAGACAATTAATAAGTGGGATTCTCTGCCCTATGCAATATGTGATATCAATGCATGCTCACCACATTACACAACACACCCCCTTCTCTTCCTAGCTTCCCCATCTACCCCACTTCTTTTTGTCCACCTTTTTCCTTTTTCTTTTCTTCCTCAACTTTTTGGTATATACATTGCAATCATAACCATAAATATATATTCCATTCAATTCAATTTCCAAAAAAGAACAATTACATGCTCCAAAACTCCATTGCCAGGTGGCATGCAACCAGGAATTCAGCTGCTCATCAAGGTGTAGAGTGGAAAATGGAAAACCGATTCGTTTGGGCGAGTGAACTCAATCGAGTCCATGACTCGGGTGAATATCTTTGAGCAGGCCCAATACCTGCTGCATGGTGGGCCTCTTCCCGGGTGACTCCGCCGTACACAAATACGCCACTCGGAGGCTCTCCACCATTTCACTCTCCGACTCGCCGCCGCCGCTGAGTTTGAGCCTCTCATCCAACGCCCTCACCGCGTGTCCCTCCCGCACCGCCTTCCTCACCCAAACCACCGTCTCCGCCGTGCCGCTCCTCCCCGTCAGAAGCTCCATCAGCACCACACCGAAGCAGTAAACATCCGTCTCCGTCGAGCAATTCGCCGCGGCGGTGGCGGCGGCGGCGCTCTCCCTTCCGAACTTCCGCAACCCGAAATCCGCGATTCGCGGCTCGAAGTCGTCGCCGAGAAGGACGTTGGAAGTGACGAGATGGCCGTGCACGACGGGCCTGGACCCCGCGTGGTGCAGAAACGCCAATCCACGCGCCACGCCCACCGCAATGCGGTGGCGTAAGGGCCAGGCCATCTTTTCCGGGGGCGAGTCTCGAGAAACGGCGCCGTTCTGAATAATCTCCCACGTGTCACCACTCCAATCTTCGACATTAGTCTCCCCCGCTGGTAGCTCCTGCAACCACCTACCCAAATCTCCGTTGGACATAAATTCATACAACACCAGCTTCTCCTTCCCTGATAAGAATAGTAATAATATTTCAAATTTTGAAATTGCATGCATGAATTTCCCCACGTAATGATAGCGAGTGGTAGAATTAGGTGAAAATGGTTACAGAATAGGTTAACGTAACTGAGTGCGACCTTACAAAAAATTAAAACCCGTGAAAGGCATTTAATGAGAGTAGGTTAAGTCAAAGGACACTGGTGTGCGCAGTTATAAATCAGAATTTTGGAAGCGTATCAAAAAAATAAAAAGATTTGGCTGATTCATGAAAGTAGGGTAGCTACCTGCAATACAGTAACCAGAGAGGGGCAAGAGATTGGGGTGTTTGAGTTGGGAAAGGTCAACGAAGAGAGCGACAGCGTCATCATGATGGACGTCTCTGGCGTTTTCGATGACTTTGATTGCCACGTGGATGTCTCCGGTTAAGACAGCGCGGTACACGGGCCCACACCTGCCCTCAGCCAGGAGAGAGTCTTTGCCAAAGTGTGACGTGGCAGCGATGAGGTCCACGAAGGTGAGGTTCATGAGAGGCTTCTCGAACATCACCACGGGTGCGGAAGAGGGTTCTTTCAGGTCAGCCACCCATGATGTTCCTGACTCTGTCTCGAACGCGAACGGTCCCGACTTGTCCAGCTTCATGTTCACTGGGACCGGCTTCGAGATCGCCCACTTGTTCCTTTTCGCCAATTGCCTCTTCCTTCTGCAACGCCACACCACGCACATGCACAATCCGACAACCACAAGTGCCGAGGCACACGACAAGGCCGCAATCATTCTTCTCGGTTTCCGTTTTGACTTTTGTTGTTCTCTCCGCCTCTTCTTCTCCGCCTGAATGTGGTGGGACTGTTCGTGCGGTGGGTTTGAAGTTGAGGTTGCACCTAGCTTTGGCGTTTTGGATGCGGCGTAGCTGAAGTTGTTGCCAGCGTGAATGAACGCCGACTTGCCGAACTTTCTGAATCTGTCTAATGTGGTGGATGCTTTGAAGTTGTTGTGGGAGATGTTCAAGAATTTTATGGTCTTCAGGAGAGGGAAATCCGAGGGGAAGCTACCGTTCAAAGAGTTGTTTGAAAGGTCCAAGAAGGACAGTGAGGTTAGGCAAGAAATGGGTTTTACGCTGCCTTTGATGTTGCAGTTGGAGAGATTAAGGTGGTTTAGATTGGTGAGGTTTTGGAACCCCAAAGGTAAAGTTCTGAGGTTGTTGTGCGAAAGGTCTAGGCTTTTAAGGTTTGAAAACCCAGAGAGGTGAAGCTGGTTAGTGAACCTGTTGTATGAGAGATTGAGATTTTTGAGCGATGAAAAGGAACCGTTTTGGGAAGTGGGGTTAATGCTCCCTCCGAACCTGTTCTGGGAAAGGTTCACTACCAATAGGGTTGAGCTTGTCCACAACCAGTTTGGTACCTGTCCTTGTAGGAAATTTCCAGACAGATCTAGAACCTCCAACGTGGACATGTTCCTCAGATACTTCCACGAAATGCTTCCACTTAGATTCTTGAACGAAAGATTGAGTCTTCTAATAGCATCAGCATTTGAACAATTAGAACCGCTCTGGAACCAGGAAGAGTTGAATCCAGACACCGATTGAAACGCCTTTGAGACCAGCTCCCGGTCTTCATTTTTGCATGAATAATATTTAGAGTCCACGAGCGCAGCCAGTAAAAGGAGAATGAAGAAGGAGGGGAGGGGCTTCATTTTCTTAGCTCCACCGTCTCAATGCCGTGTCCCTATTATACCCTGATGGTGGGTATGAAAGAAAGAAAGTGAAGAGAGAAAGAGAGACGGAGGGTGGGCTATATTGTTGGCTAAGTGGGACAGTTGGTGGTTATAGTGGTAGTGAAGTGGGAGCAACGGCGTCAAGTGTTTCTGACGGAGGAGTTAACGGGCACGTGAGCGTGGTTATTTGTGGGTGGTGAAAAACAATTAAATGGAAGCTGTACTATAGGTGTTGACTGTCGAAGAGGTTTGAGATCACCAAATGCCAGCCAATGTCGCTTTTTGTTTTACTTTCAAATGTTTTGTTCTGTGACATAATTTCCCACGCTGAATTTGTGAGACCAATGCTGAGATAGAGACTCATGAGTCTGTAGTAATAATGTGGAGGGTTCAGCCAGAAAGAAAGAGTGAGTCTGTTATATATAAAAAGGAAAAGAATATTTTCCATTTAACAACTCTATATATTAATAAAATATTAAATTAAGTTATTTAACTAAAATACAAATTAAATTATTGAATAAAGTATTGCTAAAATCTTTGAAGGGTGTGGATTTATCGTATCTCATATAAAAAATATAAAAGCCCTTAATTCAAATAGATTTGAAGGTGACCGAAAGGGATAGGGTCCCAGTTCTTTAATTTCTGATTCAGAAGGTTAGAGAGATCAACAGAGAAGATGATGTAATGCTAAACATGTTCCCATGGCCATGCAATAAATTATCCAATCTCAGACCACACAGTTGACAACACCTAGCACTGCCAGGGTCTGGCCCCTCACTTGAGACTTCATCTCTGTGGTGTGCATATATACTTTAAGTTTAATACTGCATAATTATCTATAATTAGTTTCATTTATCATTAAATAATACTTTAAACAAACAAAAGAAAATTTTAAATTATTTTTAATATATTTCACTATGTAATTTTAAAATAATGTGTGCATTAATTACTTATCCAATGACTAATGTTTAATTGACTATGATGGGAAAAACACGAAGGGAAAATTGTTATATTACATACCTTAGCAGAATAACAGATAGTTTAGGTGGATGAAGAAGAGAAGGATAATCCATAATTAAAGTTGTTGTAAATTAGTAACTACTAGTAGACATACAGAGTCTTCAGAAGGATTTTACGGTTGTAGTATGCTTGCTTCTGTTGCCTAACATACCATTCAAATTTTGTTTGGCAGCAGTTGTTTACTTGGCCAATGCAATAGCAAATTGACCACTCAAATTTAGCAAAAGTTGCAGAGTGAGTCCAGACTTTAAGGAATGGGCTACAACCCCTTTTGGGGTTAAAAATAAGTTGTTCTGATGGCAGAGCCAGAAGAAATTTAGTTCGATAGTTTTCATTCTATTTATGTTTTTGACAACCATTCCTACTTCAGCAGGTGCCCAATAATCCACAAGAGCCAAGTCTTCAATCCTGAGGGTCAAGATGTGGTTTCCTTTCTACTGAGAGAATTAAATTATTGCAGCCACATTAACTTCCTGCACCATAAAATTCCCACATAAATGAAAAGGTTACATTGTAGCTAACAAGCACTTGACAGAGTGGCTCTTGGATTGAAGAAACTACAATAAACATAAGAGAACAATTATTGTTTGATTGCACTATTACAGTCAGAAGTGCTTTATTTAGCTTTTGACTAAGCTAGTTTTGCTGGTTTAAACCATGCCTAATCAATTGATTGTCATAGCTATAAGACAAAAACAAATAGAAACCCAATTGATTGCTATGACTGAGTAAATGGTAACCACAGTTTGGGACATTACTCTCCATCATCTAATTAATTACTTGAAGAAAAACAAACCACATGCAAATTACTAACCCCTTGTCACAATAATGCCTAGTCTTCTACTAACTTATTATCATCCGTCAACAAGGTTGTTTTTTTATGCCTCCCTTGATTGATCCAAATTACCTCCACAAGTTATTTGCGCATGTTATAAGCAGAAAGAACTATGTCTTCAAGTAAGAGAAAAGAAAAAGGCACCAACCAGAAATTAATTCCCAGTTCCTACCCTATCTATTGAAGGAAAACAAACAAAAACAGCAATTTGACCTACGCATGTTTGATAGTTAGGGTGAGTAACATTTGGTGAGATGTATTCTGCTCAATTAATTGTGATAGTCAATTTCCAATAGAGAAAATCAAACATGTACAAAATAGAAGAAAAAGAAAACCACTCGTAAAGTTACCTTCAGCAAAGAAAAAGACAAAGGTTAAATTAGTTTTTTAGGACCACCTTGTAGACAAACTAATTCAAATTTTTAAATTTCTAAATTCCTTGCCATTTGAAACCAAACCCTCAGTTGGAAAGAGCAACTACCAAATGACGCTTATTGCAAGAGTTCATACCAATTTTGTACAAAATATCAAAAGAGAATTGAAAAGAAACATAATACAAATTATATATGAAAAAATAATAGATAGAAAGCATCAATTTCACAAAATGACAAATTACATGCCCATGATCCACTAGTCAAACTAGGACAAACCAAAAGAGGATATGTATAGAGGTAAAGCAGTTCAAAATTGCATTATAGTGGATTTGGAAGTTGGCAAGGAGCTTGTTCCACAAATTCCAGGTGCTAGTGGTTATCTCACCTGCTCTGGTCCGTGGCTTTTGGCTTTTCTGTATTACCATTATGTGTGTGTATATATAAAATATATATATATATATATATATATATATATATATATTCAGATTAATTTTATGTTAATAAATTATGCTTGGAGCTGTTATGGTGAACAAGTTAAGTGGAAGGTATCACCTAATACACAACAATCCAAATCAGAATTACAAAAGAATGACAACTTAGACTTAAAATATAATATTAAATTGAGAGACTGAGATTTGGGGTCATTATAGATTAGTATAACAACTTACACTCCTACCTGAAAGCTGATTCAGCAGAGTGGGTTTCTATGAAGATAATGAGAAAACAATTTGACAAGTGTATGTTATAATCAGCATCTTGTTATGCTCCTAAAAACTTCTTTTGTTTGGATTGAGATGTAAAACTAAGAGACTGAAAAAGAAGAAAAAATTGAATTATTTAATCAAAGAAAAAGTTAATTATCAACTTTGAGTCATTTTTGAAAAGTTGCAGTCAACTTTTATCCTTCTGATGTTAAAACTGCAATTTATCACTAATTAAATGATTTTATGAGAAGATCAATACTTGATATATATTTTTAATTGAATAATAGTCTATTTGATCTTTTCAAATTAATTTCAACAAATGGTTTTAAAATATTTGTTTATTTCATAATTAAGAGTATGTTTAGTAAACTAGCTAATGAGTTAGTTTCTAATTGGTAGACTAATTAATAAGTTCGTTACTAGTTGGTAAACTCTTAATTTATAAGTTTCAAACTGATTATCTAACTTTTCCAATTATAAGTGTTTGATAAATTAGCTATAGATGTAAAATAACATGAAAAATATATAATTACACAAATTTTATTATATAAATATATATTTTATTTTTTTTTATAAAAATATATAATTACGTAATTATAATTTTGTATCTTTTAAAATAATCAAATTCTTATTAAACTTTTTTAATACTTCTATTTAACTTTTAAAAGGTGTATATATTTTTATAATTTAAAGAAGTTATTTTATTTAAATATAACAAGTATTAATTAAATTTATTTTTTTATTTACTTTTATAATTTTTTTTTATTTTTCAATTTAAAACACTGTTATATTGGACTTCCTCTTTACAATTTTCATTATGTATAAATTTCATATGATAGTATACAATTAAATGTTAGTTATTTCAATTTGTAATATTATTTTTTAATGCAAACTGCATAAAAAATAAAAAATTAATATACTATATATTAAACATAGTATAATATAAAATTGAAGTAAATAATAATCTATAAAAATAAAATAAATATAATAACAAATAAAATAAATTGCAAGTTATAAATTAAAATTAACTAAACTAAATTAGTTTGTAACTTATAAATTATAATTTTTCAAAATAAATTATTTTAACATACTTATCAAACAACTTTTGTTTTAATCAATTGAGTGAAAAAAACAATATAAAAAATTTAATAAAGGTGGGTGGGCGACTTCACTAATCCCACCCATTTGGATCATGACTGTCTTGACTTACATTTTAAAAATAATTTCAGAATAATATAAATTTGAAAAACTCAAAAAAAGTTATTTTTATTTTAGAAGTTATTTGTTAATAGTGGGTGAAAATTAGTATTACATATTAATAAATCACAAACCAAGTTGATAAAGTATCTAAATAGTTAAAACAAGACAACAAGAATAAAGTTAAAAAATTATCATCTATCAACAATTAACATTACTAAATACCTGTTATTAACTAATTATAAATTTTGATAAAATAAACTAATTATTATTTTTTTATTTAAAAAGTCTACTATGGACTGACCCAATGACCTGGAAACCACCCTACCCCATGTTACATAGGTAATGCTAAAAGGGCAAATATTTTAAATAGGTATGTTTTTTTTTTTTTTTTATAAGGTTCGCAACATACGTAAATCACGACCATGATCTACATATTAAATACTAATTATTAATTTATTATGCATATTTTACATTTTAACATTTTATCTATATACCCTTCTTAATTAAACTCCTACTTATTAAAAACCTGATCGGCTTATTTAATTTCATTTTTTTAACTCTTTTAATGTTTAATTACCTTTTTTATTTTCTTATTTATTTATTTTATTTTGTCTCACTGCTAATAAAAGGTTTAATAAAATTCTGGAATTTTAAAAAAATACAACTTTCAATCCAATGAGAAAAGTCCATTGAACTTTGAAAGAGTAATATGATGCTTATTTTTTTTTTCAAAGAAAAAAAAAACATAAAACTTCTGCAATTGATCAAGTTAGGGCAAGACCTATATTATGAATGTATAGTGGAGGAAAGTAGGTGGTATTTAATTTCTTTATATACATTATGAATTGAAAACTTTATGGGCATAATGGAGGATTTATAGGCCTTAAAATTAGTCTGAGTGCAGGAGAGTAGCTTACACTATATCATAATTAAGTGATACAATTTTGTCAAAAAAGAAAACTAAGGTCACATAATTCATGAGTGTGAAAGGTTGAGAGTAAATTTTCACCATGTTCTTTTACTATTTTCATCTCACATTATTATTTTTCCTGTATCATGTAACAAATAGAAGATAAATATGGTATGATAATTAAGTGTGTTTTGGTCACATTGTTTGGTCCAGATAAATCCTTCACAGTTAAAACGGTTATACTTAAAATTTTCTTTGGAGTTGTATTTACAGCGAAGATGGTCATGGTATCACAAAGATTTTTAGCTTTTATTGTTTCATATAAAAAAATTACATGTAAAAATAAAAAATAGGAAAATTTATAATAAATGGTGAAAGAGTTTTTTCTTTTATCAAAATTCACTTAATTTTACCAAATCTCTCACAACAGTTTGAGTTTTTTAGGTAAAAAGTTATAATATAATAAAATATAGATCACGAGGTATTACATAACAGTACATTTTTTTTTTATTTCAAAAGAGTATTTCGTTTACTTTAATATCTTAGTTTATAAGGTTATAAATTTTTTATAGATGAATATATTATAGTGTAATTTATATAGTTGCGTTTGAATAAAAAATATTCCTAAAAATGTAATATATTTGTTATAGTATGTGAAGCTCGTGTAGGACTTTACAAATTTTCAAAAAACTGACTTATTTTATTTTCAAGCAATCCTACTTAAAAATGTTACTCTACATGTAATTAGATATATTAAATTAAATGATGATTAAAAGTCTAAATACCAGTGAAAAAAACACGCATTTACACTACACTAATGTGTATTTATTTTTTTCTTATGATGACAAAAAATAATTAACTTATTATTATAAAAATTATCAAAATAAAAAACTATTATCAAATCATAAAAGAATTGCATAAAAAATAAGTAAGTTTGTAATTTTATTATGTAACCGTTTTTTTTTTTTTTTATCGTGGATAGTTATTTAAGTTCAAAAGAATAATTACCTAAAGAGAATAAAATGATAAGAATTTATGTATTAAACTTATTAATGTTATAGATATAAACTAATTATTATCTAATATATGACATTTTATAGTAAAAGATAAAATAATTTTCTTCATAATATTTTACATTTTCCACCTAGCAACAATTGTCTATATACACTCTTGTTTCTAGTATTAGTAATTATTTTCAACCATATTACATAAATATTATGGATAAAAAACACTAATATTTTCAACTAATACTAAAAAGACAAATACATAGCCTTTGAATGGGTGTAAAGGGGATTGAATATGCCCTGGAATAACAAGTTTGTTAAGTTTGTAAGGGTTATTAGTTTCCAACAGATTTTCTAACTCCTATAAGAAAAATCTAAAATTCTTTGGCCCGTGACAGTCATTTATTTATTTATTTTGGGTCCAATTGATTATTGGACTTTGAAAAGAGACTAGCCCGCAGTAGGCTTATCAAAGGCACTTACTTCCTGTACCCTCCATTATTCAACCTGCAGTTACACAATTTTCAAAATAATTATTTTGTCTTTTCTTCAAAATAACTTTTGGGTTTCAATAAAATTTTTAGAACACACTTCTCGATATTCATGAAATATATTCTATAATAATAAGATTTTTGTAACAAGATTTTTAAAATTAAATTTTTGAAATATTTCTAAAACAAGTTTTTCAAAATCTAATTTTTGAAACAAATTTTTTAGAATATATATAATATCTCGAATTTTTTTCTAAAATGAGTTTTTTATAACAAGCGTTTTGGAATACATTCTAAAAAGGAATTTTGGGATCTAGAAAGAATGTTTTGGAACGAAAATCTTTTTTCTCTTATTCTTTGAAGTGTAGTATTTTCTTTCTCTTCTTCTTCTCATTCTACAGCAGTGATGGTGCAGTAACAATGGCAGTATTGACGACAGTGGTAGTGAGATGAAAGAGTGAAAGAGAAGCAAACAAGACAATTCAGTCATATTATCCAATTATGACAGTGCAGGTTGAAAAATAGAGGGTGCAGAAAGTAATTTAATTATTAAAGCTCACTATCTTTATGCAAATCCATAAGGGAGATCCATGGTCTTTTCCTTAATCGGCCTCACATAATGAAGTTGTGCAGGCATTGATTGCATTCAATTTTTATTTCCCATCAAGTATTCATTTCAGTCTTCCTTGAAAAACGAAATACACATAACATTTTTCTTTTTTCAAAACATGATTAAATATATTATTTCTTATTTTAAATAAATTCAATCTTAAAAAACCTTCTATGACCTTTTTTCTCTCATTACTATTACCTTCATTACTATAAACTGAACTATTGTTCAAGAAAAAAAAAACATAAAAGGGAAAAAATTAGATGAAAATAATAGTCTTGTAAACAACTGAAACTAATTAAAAGATAAAGTGATAAAGGATACAAAAAAATGATTGTATTTGTAATTAATCACTTCATTGACATTTAAAAAATTATTAAAAAATAAAGACCTCTTTTTAACTCTCACGGTTGGAGCATTTTTCGTAATCTCACAAAAGATAACTTTGCTTGTATATATATACACATTATGCCATTTTTATGTAATAAAAGCACAATAGCAGATAGCTTAATATCAACTGTTTAAACAAACAAAGTGCAAAAATTATATGAAGCTTTTTCTGAGGAAGTATCGTGATTTTGTTAATTGAAGCATATGGTTTTGGGGTTGGCTTCTATAATTCATTCCATACATATTCCCATTTCATAGGAGAATAAGTGATGAACTCCCTTTTAAGTAAATTGAAATCAGTGATGTGGGATGTTGCAATAGAGTTTTAAATAAACTTTCTTCACTGTTTCACATCATTTTTTTATTCTGAATTTGATGTGTAAATTGAATGTTGCTCAAACTAACTGAACAATACATGAAAATAATTTTGGATTTGAAACCGATAATAGCTTGAATATCAGCTAAAAGAATTGGAGGCAAAATCAAATACTTAACTAACTTCAAAGCTCGTTCATTATATTATAGGCTTGCCCGTTGCGTGTCATAATCACTTCTACCACCCACACAGAGTTGACTTTTCAACTCCTGCTTTATTCTATTCTTCCTTTCTTTCCTCGCCTTTACTTCATAATATTAAACTTGTATGTTCATCATATTTATTAATACAAAAAGCATCTATTCATAATATTTAATAGAAATAAACAAGAGAGATAAATATAAAGCTGTATATAAATTATAAAAGTATCTTATGAAAAAGTCAATAATTTATATAATGCCTCAAACTCTATATTAATGCAGAATTTTGTAATAGTTAAAATAAGTCTTTGGATTGAAACTAAGAAACAAAAAAAAAAAAAAATATTTTTCTTTAGTATAACGTCTCAATTTCAAATGCTCCTTCACAATATGTAACAAAACTTCAATAAATTAAAACAAAGAATGTTTATAAACGATAATGATATGAATTTTTTATCGTAGTCGACCAATTACAAAACTGAAAAGCAAAGAGAAGTTATGGTGCATAAAATATATGCACAAGCTTAAATCAGAGGAATCCACATAGTAAATTGTTGCGTGAAGAAATAGTACGATTCTCGAAAAGTTCTTATCCTTCGACCATGCTACGTGACAGCCTATTAGTTTCTTGCAAGCTTTGTTGTTTGAGTTCTGAGTCTTCCACCCACTAAGTCTGGGTATTTTTTGATGCTCCAACATGATGAGTCTTAAACAAACAACACACACAAATAATCTGCAAGGAATAGAAGAAAAAACGGAACACGGGCAACACACAAGATTTAACGTGGTTCGGTTTCCCTAATCCACGTGCAACAGGAAG
>Ga0099824_1000191_pt1 | contig 58886 bp, 44 predicted proteins | sample SiratrowhiteBW_FD_76837 | JGI IMG/M metagenome (GOLD analysis project Ga0099824, IMG submission 76837) | Root nodule microbial communities of legume samples collected from California, USA - Siratro white BW | ecosystem: Host-associated > Plants > Roots > Nodule | place: USA: California... | reverse complement strand
TTTGTTATATTTTTTTGTTATTGTGAAATGGGTGGTTCAGAGCAGTTTTAAGATTGACTGATTCTCTTTTTTTTTATTATTAAAATTTTTTTTATGTAGTGGAGAAAGTGGGTTGTTATCTGAGATGTTTCAAAGTTGTTATTTTATATATTTTTTTCAAATAATACGTGGAGTTAAGGGAGAGGGAATTTAGAGAATATTGACTTATTTTTTTATTATTTTTATTATCTTGAACGTGCAAATGAAGGAAACAGTTTGAAAACAATTTTCTTTTCTTGTTATTTTTTTTATTTTATATTTTTTTTCTTATTTTTAGGTTTTGTTGTTTCAATTTATATTTATATTTTTTTTATTTTTCGTTTTTTATTATTAATTATTTATTTAAATCACCACCTTTTCTCTTTTTTTTAAGTTTTTTTTAATGAAAAAATTCAAAATAATTTTGTTTATTATTTTTCAAGAAAACTTAAATTAATAAATATATATTCTATGTTATTATTTATTTTTTTCATTTTTCCTTTTTCCACTTTATTATTATATTTTAATTTAAAAGATTACCCAGACAAAATCGGGTGTTGACAATGACATATAAAAAAAAACTCAATCTGATCCATATAACATGAACTGCATTTAGGGGAATGCTACTGAGGTCATATATTCCTAATTTGCGTACACAAGGTAAACCATGTGTATGTCTCAGCACACAACCACAACGCTTACTATCAATACCAACATGTCTAAACCAATCCACTACAAGAAAAATCGCACCTACAACAAAAATCCGTATGTAATTCAAAATTAACTATGCATTACATACGGATCTTTGTCTATATGTAATAAGGGCGTAGGTAATTTACATACAAATGTTACATATGGATTTTACATACGGATTTTTTTCATAGGTAATTACATATGAATTTAAATTCATTTGTAAGTACAAAATATTTTTTTTAAATTATTTATTGATACAATTATTATCATTATTATACTATATTCTTTACTATTATAGAATTATTATTATACTTTTATTATTACAAATTTTATTATTAATAACACTTACATTATTATTAACTTTAAAGTGTTGACAGAAGGATTAGAGCCCACACTAGTAGAAAAACGATCTTCAAAGTCGGTTCTGAGAGCCCCTTAACGTCGGTTTTGGAACCAACATTGACCAAGGCGACGTTGAAAGCTTTCAAACATAATGTCGATTTCCCAACCGATGTCATGTATTCAACCACCACGTCATTTTAAACCAGGCACCGACATCAAAGACTAATTTCAAAAGTAGTTTACAGGACTGCTGAAGAGGCAACACGACGTCGGTTACTTGGCCACAACCGACATGGTGTTTGCTCCACATTCAAAATTGAAATGTGGAGCACCACGTCGGTTGTATTCCAATAACCGACGTGGTGATTCATCTTGTAATAATTTTACATGGAACACCACGTCGGTTATGGTCAAAACGGACGTGGTGCATCCTTTACCATGTCGGTTTTGGCCATAACCGACGTGGTGTATTTTTTTTTAAACATACAGAACAAATTATCTATTAACCCCTGAATAACAATTCAAAAACCAACAACCAAAATACATTTCAAAATTCAATTATCATATTACAATTGCAGTACAATACATATGTAATTAAATATTTACACTAATCTACATAAATACAATATTTACACTTCTAATATACTCTAATCTACACTAATATTCTACAAACTACTTTTAAGTTGCAAAAAATATCTTGCCCATTCCCTTTGAAGATCTTGTATTGTTTCTTTATCTAATGGCTCTGGGTATTGAAAAACCTAAAATAAATGTAGATGTGTTATGGAGCAGTAAAACTTGAAAAACATTTGACATATCTACAAACTTAAGACATGTTCCTACCTACTCCCAAAAATCGGTAATACCAGCTTGTGCTATGGTTCTCATCCGGTGCATGATGTAATATCCACATTCCCAGCCTCCTTGTTGCTTATTGCGCTTTCATTAAAGTTGAATCATCAAATAATTGAATGCTAATTTTAATAAACTTACTTTAGAATTAAATTTAGTATTAAATACCTTAGGATATATCCAATAGAGGTTTTGAGATGTGGATGCAGATCTTCCTCCAAGAACATTTACACACATTCATTGCACTAAAATCCAAGATATTTAGTAAATTGGATATTATACAAAAAAAAGAGTGATATATATTATTTAAAGTTAATTAAATGATACCTTTGTACTATTTGTTTCATATATGTAGATGGCTTCCGATGCAAAGAACAAAACCAAACAACTGTGTTGTCTACGGGACACACAATCATCAGTTGCCAATGGGACCTAAAATAACAACATTACTGAATATCATATTGTCAACATTACTTAAGATCAAAATATAAATATTTTAAACTTATGCATGAATAATAGAGGCAAAGTAAATTCTCTTTCTAGATTCAGAAATCCATCTTTGAATATATTGCTGAGTGTCAATCTTTTTATTTCCAAACCTCTATAAACTTTGTGGCTCAATAAAACCATAAATATTTGGATTCCCTGAGCTATAAACTAAATTATTTACGTACCTGCATTGTTAGAATCAATATTAGTAATAGTTGTTGAAAATCAATATTAGTAATTGTTAACAGTATACTTACATCATCCATAGTTGAATTTTTGTAATGTTTAACATCTGGTTACCCTGAATGAGCTCCAAAATGTCTTGCATAGATATATATAATGGGACACCGTCCACCCCAAAGATGGATGCATCCCAAGGAATTTGAAGAGGATTATTAAATAACTCGTAGCATACACGAGTCAACTCCTGAAGTGGATTCACTTCTGACTCAAGTGGTGGAGACCTAGGACTTAAATCATTAGCTAGCGATTTATCTTTCTTCCCACAGTCCTATAACACATAAACAAAATGTATCAATTCAAATACCATTAAGTGTGAATTTAAATAAGATTAAGACAAATCACAATACCTAAGGCCTTTTAGAAATGGCCTGTAGGAGATATTTAGGCCATGCAATAAATACACCAGGTGTCTCTCCCGCAAGTTTAACCTCTGATGTGGGCATAGGCACCTCGGCATCTACCTATTTAACTTCTTCAACAACTACCCGACAAAAATAATTTCCAAGTGGAACTGTATGGAGCATCGAAGATCCGACAAAAACTCTCCCAATCACCATCAATCGAGGAGGATCTCCAACAAATAATTTACACCCATATGAGGTATCAGTGTTGTGTCTACCTCCTCGTCTTCAGCAGCACAACTCCCCTCTGTGCTAGCTCTCCCACGTGTAGGTAGAACTACTCCTTCCTGTAGAGGAGTGTGTTGCTTTGATATGCCCATAGATTCCAACTTCTCCTCAAATTCTCTTCTTAATTCATGTCTCACCTTATCTATGAACTGATCTCGTACTTTTTGTTGTATTTGAGATGTCAATTTTTCTTTTATTTGAGACATCAATTCATCTTTAAGTCGAGATATCTGATCCATTATATTTGAAGAATGAGATGAGCTAGAATGTGGAGCAGAACCAAAATATTGTCTCACACCCACACCATATCCAGTAGTTCGTACACGACCGGGGTGTTCCTCGGTGCCCAGAGCAGCAGTCAATATATCTTGTCTTCCTTGAATGACAAAACTGCCCTGGGAGCTCTGCTCCACCAGATAATCTTATAAAAAATAATATAATATGTCAACATTGTATAATAATAAGATATTAGATATGATGAGTAAATTGTTATTAACTTACAATGTGTTGGGCAATCTCAAGTGCTTGTGGTGACGTCATTTGCCCTCCAGGTTTAGTCCTAGCCAACTTCAATTTCTCATGTCGACTAGGAGGGGTGGAGGGGAAATGACATCATCTGAAGATGATTTTTAGTTTCTCCTCCATTATATTCTTTTCTAATAAATCATACCCCTCCTCCCTAGACAACCGGTGGGGGTGACATTCCTGTACTGAATGTCTTGGGCTTTCTTCCTCTTCTCCTACACAATAAATTAAAATCTTTGTTGCCAAGTCATATTACTTAATGAAATTGTGATGGATAAAACAAACCTGCCAAGAGGGATCCTATCTAGATTGCACAAATTGTGTCCAAGTCTCTTCATCAATAGAATACTTCTCAGAAGGGGACTTTCCCTTATGTTGACCAAAGATGTACCAACTGGTCAAGTTTGTCTTGAAATTTTTCCATTTAATAGCAATGGATGACATAATTTTCTTTCTAATTAATGGAGATGTTTCAAACTCAAAGTTTGTCTGCAAAATAAAATAAACAAGTTATTAAACATATAACACATAATTATCATAATTAATGACTTACAATAAGCTTAAAATGAATCACTTACAGTAAAATCCTGCCAAAATCATATTTTTCTCAGCTTCAGTCACATGATCCCAAGTGGGAAACAAAATAGACACCTTCGTACGTGTCAAAACACCCAAATAGCTAGAAAACTGGGCACGATTAGGGCCTGAAGTCCGACCAGTTTGAGGATCTATGTTTACTACGACCTTGGAACCACCAAGTTGACTAGCAGTAACACCTCTCAACCGTGCAGGTTCTCTACTCTTCATCTGTGAATCAGCCATGACCTAAAAAGAACACAAACCTAAGATTAAAACTTACAAAATTAATTAAGCTTAACATTAAATGTTGAAATTGAGTACAATCAATGTTAAAAAAAAAACAAATAATTAAACATTACTTTATTTTATTCTGGCAGTGTTATAGTGTTTTCCCATATTCCTTCATTGTGATCACTCCGTGTAGCACGGACTTCATCAACATCATTTTCCTCATTGATAGGAGGTAAGTGTCTTGAAAATAAGTTGTCAGCATGTTGGACAATTGAGTCGTCATGGTTATCAACATTATATTTAGTTCTCCCTTGTATAACAACTGACCACCTTTCATTAGAAAGATCTTTGACATAAAAAAGTTATTTTGCTTGGTACATCCATATGGATTCTTCACATACCCTTTGAATATCTTCATGCATATCTCAATTGGGTACATCCATCGTAAAAACACAGGACCACATATTCTAATTTCTCTCACTAGATGAACAATTGAATGGACCATGATATCAAAAAATGAAGAAGGAAAATACATCTCTAGTTGACACAAGATAATGATAGCTTCATTTTCTAAGTCATCCAACCTAGTAGGATCAATTAATTTCCTACAAATAGCATTGAAGAATAGCAAAGACGAGTGATGACTTGTCTAACACTTTTTGGTAGAATTCCACAAATAGCCACTGAGAGAAGGTCTTGCATGAGAACATGAAAATGATGAGATTTTAAGCCAATAAGTTTCAAATCTTCCATTGAGACGAGGATTTTGATATTTGATGAGAATCCTTGTGGTACTTTAACTCCTCGCAAACACCCACAGAAACTGATCTTTTCAGATTTTGACAAAGTATGACATGCTGGTGGCAAGTACGTTCTTTTACCATGAGGTTGGGGCTGTTACTCAAACCGTACACCTATCTCAACTAGATCCTTACGAGCATTAATTTCATCCTTTGTCTTTCCTTTAACATTTAGCAATGTCCCAATTATACTATCACAAACATTCTTTTCCACATGCATTACATCTATACAATGTCTAACATCTAACTTCGACCAATATGAAAGTTCAAAGAATATCGATTTCTTCTTTCATATGTTTTTCACACCACTATGCTTGACAGTTTTCCCATAAGTGACTTCAACGTGGCTCACTTGATTATAGACTTCGTCACCAGTTAAGGGTAGAGGTGCAGTTCTGTCTTTTTGACAACCATTAAAAGCTTTTTTCAACCTACGATAAGGGTGATTATGTTTCAAGAATTTTCGATGGCCAATGTAACATGTCTTCCTCCCATATTTTAGCTGATGGTAACTTGTGTTCTCTTCACATATCGGGCAAGCACAATGTCCTTTTACACTATAACCACTCAGATTTTCGTATGCTGGAAAATCATTAATCGTGCAAAATAACAATGCTCTCAGATTGAAATTGACCTTTTCATATGCATCAAAAACCTCAACGCCATCATCCCATAACAATCTCAAGTCCTCTATCAAAGGACTTAATTAAACATCTATGTCATTTCCAGTTGCCTTGGTCTTGATATCATCATAGACAACATCATATATTTTCTCTTCATGCACAACCAATATGGCAAATTATAAATAATTAGCAAAACAGGCCATGAGCTATGTTTGCTACTTAAGTTACCGTACGAATTCATTCCATCAGTTGCAAGACCAAGTTTGATATTTCTTGGATCACTTCCAAACTCAGGATACAAAGAGTCGATTTTCTTCCATTGTGGTGAATCGGCAGGATGTCGTAACAACCCATCACATTTCTTCCACTTGCATGCCATGTCAAGTTCTTTGCATCGTTAACATTAACAAAAAAACATCTTAAACGTGGTATAATTGGAAGATACCATAATACCTTGGCAAGAGGACCCTTTTTCATGTTATCTTCATTCCCGTCATCATCCTTTACTTTGTATCTTGATACCCCGCATCTGGGACACTTATGCAATCCTTTGAATTCTTTTTTATACAATATACAATCATTTGGACAACCATGTATTTTTCGGTACTCCAAAACCATTGGACACAATATCTTCTTGGCCTAATAGTGACTGGTAGGCAATGTATTACCTTGAGGAAGTATTTCATGCAAAAATTCAAGTAATTCAGTAAAGCTTCTATCAATCCACCCATTTCTTGCCTTCATATTAAATAATCGTAATACTGCTGACAAACGTGAAAAATTTGAACAACCGGGATACAATTCTATTGGTGAATCATCTTTCAAAGAATAAAAAACACAGGCTTGGTAGAAACTCTCTTCTCCAATATCACGAATCATGTCTTCCATGCAATCTTCAGAATATAGATTAGAATGTTCACATTGATCTTGCTCAGATACATATGGTAAGTCTAGAACTTCACCATGCCAAGTCCACGTTGTATAATTATTCAAGAAACCATCACAAAGAACATGCTCTCGTATCAACTCAATATCTAGTCTTTTTCCATTCACACAATTCACAAACGGACAGTAATATCTTCAATTTATTGATGCTCCATTCCGTTTAGCAAATTCTAAAAAATCTTCAACACCTTTCTCATACGCATCATTGATTCGACTTGCATTTATCCAACTTCGATCCATGACTACGTTTAGTGAAAGATTTTCACACACATTACTCAATGACCAAATTAAATATAAATTGTTGGGGATCAAACATCCCTGGACTCAGTACCCAAACGTGTTTCTTATATATCAAACTCTGCAAAAAGAGCAATTCAATACACACAAGCATTTCAAACTTACACGCATTACAAACAACCATTCGAATCATACAAGAATGTCTAAATAAAATACAAATTGTCGAGGACCGAACATCCCCGGACTCAATGCCCATACTCGTAACATATATATCAAACACACAAAAATCATGAACATTCAGACAACCATTCCAATAATACAGATACAACATTTTAAAGAGGATAAAAATAATACCTCTTGAAGAGAAGTGGGGATGCCAAGCACAGAGAACGAAATCGAGCACAAAGGAGTACGAAACCGAGCACAATGGAGCTAACAGAAAACGCCAATGCATGCATAATCATGAAAAACAAACATAAAGTTAATAAAAAACGACAACAAATGAAAGCAAACAAAAATGGAGCATAAACGAAATAGCAACTTGTGAATGGAAGAAGCGAAAGCTTGAACTCGAAACGAAAATACGAACCGTTTAACGAGTGTGGAACAAAAATGATGGAGAAATGTCAATGGAACAGCGTGAAACAGTGCCTAAAAGCGCCGCAAGGGTTGCTGGAACAATAGAAGAAAGAAACGTGCAAAGGAGGAAGAAAACGATAGTTAAAAAAGATATATCATGTCGGTTATTTACCCTCAACCTACGTGATATACCCCCAAAATCTCCAAATTTTCACCTGAAGCAATATCACATCGGTTATTTGTCCAATAACTGACGTGATATTGAACCCTAATTTTTAAAAAACTTTACACTGAGCACTCACCATGTCGGTTGCTACTAAAAATCGACATGGTGGTCAGGAAACACCACGTCGGTTGAGCCTCATAACTGACGTGGTGTTTCCAGCTCCAAATATTTAATTTTAAAATTTTAAATTTTTATTTTTACTGTCATTTCTATGACGGTTTTTTGGTGTAACCGACATTGGATTTAAACCTCGACGTCGGCTTTTGTGGAACCCACGTGAACAATGTTCAATTATTTACAAAAGTGTCACCACGTTTTTGGCTACGTCGGTTTGGCTTTTAACCATCCTTATACTGTGATGTAGAAGTTATAACCAGTTATAACCACTACACCAACCCTAAATTTGCGATCATATGCACATTAATATTATTCTTATTATGACTCTTGTTATTATTATTTTTGTCGTAAGTATAATATTAATAGAACTAATATAATAATAATAATAATAATAATAATAGTAATAGTAATCATATTAATAATAACATTAATGATCATATTAGTATTAATTATAGTAATAATATTGATAAATATAATATCAAAGTAATATTAATAAAAATATTAATAATACTAATACTATTATTCTTAATAACATTAATATTAAGATTAAATATAATAATATTATTAATAATAATATAATATTATTATTAATGATAATAATAATAATAATAATTAAAAATAATAATATTAAATATAATAATAATAATATCTTAATCATATAAGTCAATAATATCCACAAGTTTATTGGTTTATAAACATTAAGTGATTGCGTTCTAAATAATATACATATTCAACATTATGTTTCCCAAATGCATCACATTGTTTGTCCATGTCTTAACAATTTCTTCCTAGTGTGGAATGATCCATATGAAAAGAATTTTGGTTGAGTTAAAGAGGGAGTGAATTAAACTTTTAAAATTTTTTAAAAACTTAGTTTGTAAGAATGAAAAATTTCAATTGGAACTATTTATTGCAATACTAGTAGTCACGCAATAGAAAAAAAAAATCAATTGAAATCCAAAAACAATAAGATATTATTCCTGTTTATACAACCGAATAGAAAACCAATAAATTCAATTAAAAAATCAACTAGATAATTTTCTTGTTAAAAAATTTAGATAGAGAACACAATCAATTTAATTCAGAAAATAATGAGTTTAATTTTCTCATATTCTGACAAGAAAAATTTACTCAATTCAGATGGAGAACACAATCAAATTAATTCAGAAAATAGTGAGTTTAATTTTTCCCATATTTTGACTAGAAAAGTTTAATCAATTCAATCTACAGAACAACTAATATAATTTTTCAGCAACACAGGCTCACAGAAAAACAATTGATTGAAACACATAATTAACAAGTTTATTTTATCAATACACACAATTATCAAGAAGGTTAGATTCTAACAAATAACACTAGTATGTATATTTAATCAGACTAAGATGAAACATTTATTTCAAAATAGTTTATCCAGTAAATCAATAGTAATAGTCAGTTGTTTTACAAAATCAGTTGATTTATTTATCAAGTAGATATAAAATAATACAAAAACTTAATGCAAGTAAATTTTGAAAAAATATGAAAAATGCTTTCATAAGTGAAATTTATGATTGAAAATAAACATTCTGGAAAGTGCAATCCGTAAGTCAATTCTGGAACAAACGTTCCACAATATTATTCTAGAAAATGCAATCCGAAATACTATTCTGAAATGTCCAGTCACGAATAATGTTATGGAATTGCTTTTCTGAAAACATGTAACTACAGGTTTTTTGCTGTTTTTTGGGAAAGTTTAGATTTGTTGAGGTTCAGTTGTTGATTATGTAATTTTGTTGATGTATATGATTATAAACTTGCTTTATAGTCATCACATTCCTCTCATTATATTCCGTCAATGTAAGCAAAATATTATAGGCTTCACTGTACTCTTTGTCATATCTACAAGCATGGTCTTCTCTTCATCTGTTAATCTACCAACATATAGATGATCTATCAATGTATCTGTCAAGTTATGATTATGAGAAACACAAAGTAACTATACAATCCATCCCTCACCACCTTTTACGGGTTTTTCTCGTAATCTAGAATGATAATCACATTTCTTGCTTCCATTTTTCAATAATTTGTAAGTCCTTCTTATATTGTCTGTATTTATCTCCTTTCTCACAACCTAATAGTACATATATTTTCCTTTTTTATTGACCATTTGTTATTGAACCTTAATATAATAATAACAAATCCAAACTCATAGACATTCTTCTTATCGGCTTTAACAAATTATTACGAAAAACAAAAACCTACACAAACATTTCACAACATTATATTTTATTCTTCAAATACATTTAACTTATTCACCATATATAAATATTCTTTTACCAACCATCTTTATTGTATCTATATTAAATGCATTACTGCATTCATACCTACATTCATTATCTAACGCATTATAATTGTTTGACAGCACCCAATCTTCAAACTTGTCTAAAAATGCTCTTTCCAAAGCTTCATCCATGATATTTCTGCAAAAACTAATTTTTGTTAGAACCTGAAAATGTAAACAAATTTAACCTTACATAAAACAAATTCCAGAATGCATTTTCTACATTTTACGTTCCAGAAAGCACATTCAGAATAAAATTTCAAAATACACATTCAAAATTTCCATTCCTGGAACACACTTTTCGTCAGTGTATTTCGGATTCAACTTTCCGTAACATGAAAAGTCAATTTCGAAATGTCTATTCCATAATACAATCTACACCCCAAATTCATTTCAAAATTGCAATTCTAAAAACATTTTCCTCCATCTCTGCAAATCCAACCAAAAAAAAAAGCACAACACCACTTATCCTAAACTCCTACCCTGCCTTCATAGCACACGACCTCCAACAACACCTCGCCAAAGCAACCAAGACTCTCAACCATAGTACAACGGTCCACCCGCTAATGTCCGGAACCACTACACCTTTTCTTTCAAATAAACGTGACAAGGCTAGATTTGGGATTTTGAAAGCTTGTTAGGGTGCAGGTCATAATTGATGGGTGCAGGAAGTGTTTGCCCAACCTTTATTGCAAGCCACTTCCTTTGACCCAAATTTGTAGACTAACACAACTTTAAACGTCATTTTCTTTTTTATTATCACTTAAAATTTATACATCACTCTTAAAATATCTTCCAAGGGTTTTCTTATTGTATATTTTGAGAGTATGATGCTTTCATTACATAATAAATGTCAAGAAGATCAATACATATTTATAAATTATTTTATAATTTTTTAATATATTGTAAAATAAATCATTCAAAATTATAATATTTTAGTTACACAATAGCTATTGTTAAGGTTTTTGTAATGTTTTCTTGAAAATACGTTTAATAAGAATTCCTTAATGTATCTTAATATTTATTCTAATTGGCAATTTTACTTTTCATTCTTTAATATATAAAAATTACGACAATAAATATTTTAAAATAAGCTATAATCTAAATACATATGAAAAATAGCATTGACATTGATATAATAGGGTATTTGAATTAACATTCAGAATCCATAATAAATTCAGTTCCACCTAACATAACAATTATTTGGATCTACATTCTAGACCGGAAATGCCCATTCAAACACGCATTAAAAGTCATTTTAATTTATACAAATCAAATATACATAAATTAAAAAAATTAATAGGAATTAGTAGGTATTTATTTTCAATATAAAATTTTTGCATAGATAGACAATATTCTTCACATGTTTTTTAAAGATAGTTGTATTAACTAATTATAAAAGTAAAAATATTTACTACGTAATTACAATAACATTTATGAATATCGTAATATTCAATTTTTATGAAGTTTCGATAGCATTAGTTTAAATAAAATGGAAAATGAATATGTTTTTTTAAAAGACAATAAATAAATTTAAAATATTTTATTTTTTATTTATTACAAAATTTTATCTCTATAAATTTTAAATTCGTTTTAATTTTCTGAACTAATGATATATCATTTTTATGTTCAAATTTTATATTTAAGAAGGCGAAGAAAAATAAATTAAAATTTACATATGAGAACTATGAAGAGTGTAAGTTTTTCTTTACTTTGTAGGGATAATAAATAAATTGATAGTATGGTATGGAGTACAATTTGATATTTAAAAAAGATATTAAGAGAATTTTCTCTTTTATAAAACTCTCATCCTCCAAGAATGAAGTAGTTAGTCAAATAATGAAAAGTCAAAGTTTAAAGTACATTTTAGAATTTAGTGACTTAATCTAATGAATGTTATTATTCAAGTGATAATGTAAAACTTAAGAGAAGGTGTAAATGTTAATTTATTTTTAAATAAAATTTTTGTCGTTCAAGTTTAGCAAAAAAGAATGTCACACTAAATATATATCTAAATCAATTAATTATTTCAAATTTTATAAGAATAAATAATAAATAATAAACCTATGTCTTTGTCATTGAAATATGATTGGAGGATAGAGAAAAATATCAATATTTTTGTTGTTATCTTTCTATGATCTTCTATTGAATCTTCCAACCTGAACTCAAGCTTTAGAATCAATAGGAAATAGCAAAGGCTCAAAATTTCCAAACCCCACTTCCAGTTAATTTATTTCAATTGAGAAATGCATCTATGGCCGACAAAGAATCTCCGAGATTCCTTCAAAATTTCTTACCTCAAAAGGCTCGAATGGAACTACCGGAGAATGGAAATGGAGAAGGACCAACAATCCTCGACGGAACAGAAGCTTCTGGAAAATGATAACCAGGACCAGAGCAACGGCCAAGCACCCAACCTCCTCAATTGTGAAGCTGGGTCGGTAGCTTCCCTCTGCCACGAGCTGTTGCTGGTTCTCTCTTGCTGCTACTGTTGCTTTGGCTGTGGTGGTAACTAACTAACTAACACTTTAACCCTTGTGCTTTTCTCAGTCTTTGTTTTGTTTGTTTGGATTTTTTATCGCTGTGAGGGGATAATAGATGTTTCTTTCAATTGGGTTTTGTGGATTGCTTGTAAAAAAGTGTTCTTTTGTGGGGATTTTATCTGGGGTGGTTGGTGTTGAAATGGGTAGTTGTTTTCTGTCTGCGAATGAATTGGTGAATTTTGATTAGGATAAAATGAGGATGAGGTTTTTAGGTGATTTCGGTGATGTTCTCCCTTGGAGTTTTGTCTCCAAGCCCTTGTGCCTTTTGGTTTTGTTTCTCATTCTTTGTTTTGCTTGTCTGAAATTTTTATTTGTGAGGAGATAATCCTTGTTCGTTCGGTTGGTTTTTTTTGGATTGCTTCTAAAGATATTTTTTCTAGGAATTTTTCTCTGGGTTAATAGGTGTTGAAATTAATGGTTTAATGTTTTCTGGCTCTAGTGTGGTTGTCGTGTCTGCAATGGATTTGGTGAAATTTAATTAGGATAAAACTTTGATGCAGTTTCTTAGGTGCAGATTATGAAAGTGAAACCTCAATTCTGGTCGAAAAATAACGCTAAAAACACTTAAGGAATTGCATCGATAGCTTCTTTCTTTTACTTAATGGAGAAGTTTGTTTTGGTTTAATTTTGGCTGTTGTTGACTTATGTGTGAGTGATTGAGGAGGAATTTATACAAGAAAAAGAGATAAAGGTGTTGTTTAATGTAAAATTTCACAAGTATGTGTGTTTTGTAGATGAGATATTTAATTGGTACTGAAATGAGCTCTGGATGCACTGTAAATATGTGGTATTGTGCTGTAGCTATAAGGGATTGTTCAATGTTGATTACGCAAGGAAGCAGAAGCCACCCTCCTTGTGATATAATTCGAGTTTTCTTGTTGGGTCACCCTTGTAGTTGTTTGATAAGAGAAAGATAGAAGGGAATTGATACATGGATAGCCTAAGTACATGTTTAGTTTGGTTTTTGAAGAAGCCTCGGATCCATGTTTTGAATGTGAAACTGAAAGTTAGTCAAAGTGGCTTCAACTTAGATGTAGTTCATAGTTCATGTTTGACATGAAAATTGGATCGGTGGAAGGGATTAATATCCAAACAATGCCACTGTATTTGAGACATTTTCTGAGATTTTTCTGGTCTTAAAAGTAAATAACCATTGTGAATTTTTGTTGGGAGAACTTTTGAAACTTATTTGAATTTGAGATGTGCTTAAACTCTAGAGAAAGAAACCATTGGGAAGTTTCTTCAGTGAGGAACACGGGGACATTTCTTACACTCCTTAATTAGCTTGTGTCCCCTTCTGTCCTACGTTTCTCTCCCCCACTCTTTTGTTTTAGTTCAATTGAAGATTTATTTGCTTCTAATAGAACAAGTGCTCTAATACTATTTTTCTCTATTCTTCTTCCTCTTTTATCTTTGCATTTGCATCTTAACATGGCAACAAGAGCAAGTTGGATTCATGGTATTGCATCTAAGAGAGTTCTTATTTTGATTGATAAGAGGAAGAGTCATTTTCGTTTTCTCTCCTGGTAGCTTGTATAAAATTGCAACTGCACATTCATTTACAGTTAATCAATGAGATTTTGACAAAAAGTTTGTCATTGGTATTTATTTGTTTTCAAAGGTTAGATCGGCGAAAGGAGGTTTGGTGCAAAAGTTATTTAGCTTTTATAGTATTGACTGTTTTGGTTTCTTCACCTCTTCTCATTTGTAAGTATTTGTGCTTGACTTTGTTTGGATGATTATAATCAGCATATTTTGTAATGTTGTTAGATACTTTCTTGTTTGAAGGTTTTGTTGTATGAAGAAGCCAAAACAGAGTCGATACTGTACAAAACCAAATAACTTTCGCACTAGACCTCAAAACAAAGTTTGATCCAACGTTAAGGGAATTCAAAGTCATGGTTTTCTTGAATCCTACTTGGTGCGAAAACCAGAATAACTCTTTCTCTAATCCCTTGGCTCTTGCTTTTCTCACTCAAAATATGAATCAAACTTGCCTTCGATACCAACGTTATAAGATAGAAGATTAGAGAAAACTAGTATTAGGCAACCTGTTCTAGTAGATGCAAATTTAATTACAATAGAATGACTAAAGGAATATAAAGGCAACAAATAAGAGAGGACTAAGCTACCCTTACTAAAATAAAACAAAGCATAAAAAGTCCATTGAGCCTATTATCTATCTGATGTTTCACACTGCATAAGCTTCATTTGTGCACTATCTATCTTATGTTTGACAACGACACCACAGCTTCATCCTCTGTTTCACATGGAACTTTTTCTTGTATTTCAGCCTTTGTTTCGAATGCTTCAGCGAAGTTTCTCGGTTTCGGATTCTCACATTGCTGCATCCTCTGTTTTCCTTAGTTATTTATGTCTTAATGATATATGTGTCCTTAATTTTAGTATCCAAAATCTTTCATTGTGATCCACTATTCGCTATAGCATTTTTGGGTTAGGCTGCACAATGCCACTATCCGGGATTAGTAGCCTTGGTCATGGTATTCTCACTTCTTTTCTTGGGAATTATATTTGCCACTTTTCTTGTTCTGGATCAAAGAAAAATTCATTTTCCATCCTTTATGATACTTTATATTGTTTATGATTGAATTTAATATCTTTCATGGCTTTACGATCAATTGTATAATTTAGGATTGAGTTTTAACATCAGTAGTTGGTTTAGCTGATTTGAAAATTGAAATATTTTATATTTGTTTTTTCTGTGGATGGGAGTTCTGCAGTAAATACTACCTCTAACTTTTCTGGAAGATCTGATCATATAAGTATTAAGGGACTTGTGTTTGTTACCTCTTCAGTTTCATCTAAAGTTGGTCCACAATTTATTTTGGATCATATGCATATGTGTGTGTTCTTCCTCTTTCCTATTGAAAGATAATAGAAAGGAGAACAGAATTGGCCTTTGCTTTTAATTTGGATGTGTACATTCTAGCTTATCTACTTCACCATGCATTATCAGATTTTATTTTGGATCATCAGCATCCTTAGTATGCCATTTTCCTTTTCCTTTTTTGCTATGTCAAAGTTCATTGAGCTTGCTTTTTTTTGGAGGTGTTGTGATCACAACTCTGTTTTTCTCTTGAAGCCTGTGTTGATGAGAAATAAGGAGCTACTTGGGCTGCGCTTCTGATCTGTCCTCATGCTCTTGGTGACAATTTGTGCAAAGTAAAGTGATCAAATTTTGTACAGCTGGTTATGGATTTTCTTAGGTCTATTTAGACATTATTATACAATTATTCTGCAGTTTGATTAGTAAAGGCCAAAGGGTATTAAATAGATTAGCTATCAAAGAGTCTTTTTTTTTTTTTTTTCTTAAAAAAAAAGTGGAGGGGGGGATTTGATCCATATTCCTTCTTATCTCTTTGTTCGGATTGGTTTGTTTAGACGAATTTCTCCATAAAAACTTCTAGGAAATAAAATAAGTTCTATTTTGTAAAAACAATTATATTTTTATTTTCATTCTAAATGTCTATTTTCATTGAAATGACTTCAAGGCAAGCTCATAAACAATTAAACGACCTCATTATGATCACAGGGATAATATTAGCAACGTTGACGGATGCTACAACCTTATCAGGCTTTTGCTTCCAGCACGCCATCATTATTATCTGCACTCCGGTATTGACAGAAAAAAACTAAAATATCTTCTCTTATTGTTGTTATCATTGATGTCGCTATTATATTATTGCTGCATTTAAGTGGGAATGTTACAGACAAAGAAGGCGTTGTGAAAAAAACCTTCTTTGAAAAGTTATTTTCATAAAAATTTTGTTTCAAAAATTTTATTTTAAAAAATTGTTTCTAAAATGTAATTTTGGAAATTCTATTCTCATTCTGAAAATTCTAATGTTCTGGAAATTATGTTCTAGAAATTGTTTCAGAAATTTAAAATAGTTATTTTGAAAATTGTGGGATGAGGAAGAAAATACCAACTTATTAATTGGAGAAAAAAATTTATTTCTACCTTTGCTTTGGACAAAAAATAGAAGTATAATAGCAGAAAAAAAGTTCATTTCTACCATTGCCGTTTTTGAAAAAATAAAAAAAAAATAAAGTATAGTAGTTGTGTGTGTGTTTTCCCTATCAAAAGCTATAAAAAACAATTAAATGCTAAAGAATCTATGGCTTTGAAAGTAGTTCCACTGGCCACTTTAGCATTTTAATCCTAATTAGAATAAACTATTACAATCAGAAGTTTTCTTTGCTTGTTTTAACCAACTCTTCTATAAAATATTCTAAGAAATAAAAATAAGAAGACAAATATATATTAGCTGATTAATTTATGCATTAATTGATAGAAGTTAATTGATACGATTTCTCTAATTTTTTTAAACTTGTATATGAATAAATTTTAATTTATAATTTTTTTTCTTTTCTAATAGTTATTGAAAAAAGTTGGTCGAAATAGATTATTCTTAATCTTCCTTTTCCTATCAATAATCAAAATTACTTTTTATAAGCTTCAACCAATTTTATCATTAACTTTGTCTTTAGTTTTACATCAATTTGAATTTTCTTTACATTAAATTTATCTTTTACCAATATATTTAAAAGAAAATTTTAATTTTTAATCAGTAATAAACAAATATATAAAATTCTTAAAATAAGAGTAGCATAGGACATGTATCAATAAAATAAAAAGCATTTTAATATCATAACAATTTATTAAATATAATTAAAATAATTTGTACAACTTGGAAGACCTAATTTATTTATATTAGAAATATAATTTTAAAGTAAATGAGTAATAAAATATTCAATTTTATCATTAACTTTCTCTTTATTTTTTCACCAATATATTTAAGAGAAAATTTTTAATTTTTAATGAGTAATAAACAAATATATAAAATTCTTAAAATAAGAGTAGCATAAGACATGTATCAATAAAATAAAAAGTATTTTGATATCATAAGAATTTATTAAATATAATTAAAATAATTTGTACAACTTGGAAGACCTAATTTATTTATATTAGATATATAATTTTAAAGTAAATGAGTAATAAAATCCTTTGAAAAAAATTATACTTAAGTTTAAGACAATTCATTCTTCACTTTAATTAAAATTTATTTCTTTTGAATATTTAAAATTTTTAAAATTTTTCTTTAAATTTCTAGGTTAATAATTTTTTTTTTGAACATTTAAAACTATTGAAGAGACGATTATGAATAGATAAAGATAGAACGATCATAATTTTAATCACAGTAAGTTCTCGTTTCTCCTACAACTGATTTTATCTTTTTTTTGTCTTTGACATAGAGAAGTTGTGCACTCTAATTATTATAATTAATTGAGAAACCAAATCGTAGTGGTAATTTAAATAAGAGGGGTGTTTCTTGTTTAGGTTGAAATTTTAAAAGATTTGTCGGACTACTAAGAAGCTTTTGGTTGTTAAATATGTTTTTCTTACACAAGTTACTTTCAGGTACAGGGAACTAATAACCTCATTTATAGTCAATTAAATTGAATCAGATATGTTGAAAGGTATGAATGTTATGGATTGAAGTTAGATTTTGCTTTATATTCAAATTATTTGGAAGATGGTTAAATAGGAGTATACTTATTTTAAATTGAATTGGATTTTGAGTGGTCAAATTTAGTTTGAGTTAGTTTATTAAATGATTGTAACACAAAATAGTTTTTTTTTTTTTTATTGAATTATGTGAGGATGGTTAGGATTGCTTAAGTTGTTTTGTTGTATCTATTATACTTATACAATGTTGTTGGTGTTGGTTTTTTTAACATATTTTACTTTAGCGTTGAGTTGTCGCTTCAACAACACTTAAATGGTGAACATTATTACTTGCATTAAACAATGTCTATTAGCACAGTAAGTTGAGTTTAAGATGGAGTGAATTGAACTTTTCAAAAATCTCATAAACTTTTATAAATGAATAAATCACAATCTTTGAATCAATCTATTCTTGATAAAAATATCAGACTAAACCTTTGGCAATGGTACATTAATATTCTTTGATATTTCAAAGCATACAATATTAAATCAATGCATTTAAAAGTAGTATAAGCCAAGGCTAATAGAAAACGCAAGAAATCATGCTTGTGTGATAAATTGATGTGATTGAGTAGTGGAATAATACTTGAATGTAGTAGTGTAATATCTATAGATTGATTTTGATAAGATTGAATATGGCTTGTGATGATGTTGTAAGTGTGGATGAGTTTTTAACTAAATTTATTGGCTTAAAGTTATTATAAGTGAGCTTCAAAGAGTTAGTATCGTTATATTTAGATATGTTGTAGTATGTAAATTAATTATTGATTATAAGTTAGTAGAATGATTGATTCTTTTAGATGAATTGAACTGTTTGAATGATTTATGTAGCTTTAGTTGGTACTGTAATTGATTTAGGAATGAAAGAAATCCTTGAAGAAAATTGTAGGTAGTTTAATAAAAATGATGAATTGAAGTTGTCATTGGGTGTAGAATTAGAAAATTGTAAGATGATTTGGATGATGAATGTTTGTGCAGTAGTTAGCTCTTTTATAAAAATTGTTTTTTTTGCATATTTCACTCAAGCAAGACGATTCTCGCTCAAGCGAGAATGTTTTTGCTCATGCAAGGAGATTCTCGTTCTAGTAAAAATAGTATTAGAATTGGACCAACTCTCGGGACCATTTTCACTCAAGCGATGGGATTCTCGCTCAAGCTAAAAGAAAATTCTTCTTTTCCTCTCTTTCTTCTTTTTTTTTATTTTGACTGTTTAATCATTTTGTAATGCAATTTGTGGATAAAAATGATTTATTTATTATTGAGATTTAATAGTATTGATGATTACGTAATTCTTGAGATATTTGACATTGTGATTGAAGAGTGAATTATACGATATTGTTGAAGTATTGATTGAGGTGATTAGGATCAAGGCATAATATTTTCAGAAAAGAAAATGCTCGTGTATAGGTCAATTAATGTGCATTGTCTAAGGATTCATTCAATAACGATTAATATCCTGACTCTACTAGTAGTAAAAATCAAATAGATGAACATTAATGGGTGGTGAGAGTGGAAGGTGGTATGAACTGGGTGACTGCAACTTAAAATATAGTTGGTCAGAAAAGTCTCAAGGGAACTAACCTTATCATACAAGACCTTTGATTCACTGATTTGGGGTTTGTGTAGATTTATAGTTTGGAGTTGTATGACAGGTACATACCTTGGGGTCTATTCAATGCATGAGTCTTCCGAAAGTATAATTGAGTTTGTCTATATTGTTTAAGGACATGAGTTCATATTTTTAGATGAGTTGGATGATAGACTATGTGAATGGATTGCTACGAGTTAAGTTTTATCTATATGTGATTAATTTATATTAAATGAGAAATCTTTTAAATACTAGCTTACTAGCTTACCCTTTCTTGTTTGTGTTGGTGTGTTTGTTTCCTATCTATAATGATCGTGTTATACACAGAAGCAGGTAATGTTGTAGATAAGCCAGTTGAGGATGCTCTTGATTGAGCCTATTGTAGATTTCCTTTAGATATCTTGAAAAAAAATCCTCATTTTGTTTATATGTAAATATATTTTGTTTTAAAATTCCTTTCAAGAGAATGTATTTTGATGTAAATTTTTATTGAGACGACTTGTAATGTATGTATGTATATATAAATGCATGCATGTTTAATCACTTGTCGGAATAGAGTAGTGTTAAATTGGGGTGTTATATTTATGGCATTAGAGCAGTTCCTCCTTAGGATGACTTGAGGGTAGTGGGCTTAATGTGTTTCTTCTGCATGTGATTTTTTTTTTTAAATTTAATTTAGAGAAATAAGTAAAATATTTCTAATTGGATGTTTAACCATTATCTATGACATTTGATTGTATTCGAGTTTAGTTGATTGTGATGAATGAGAATGAAATTATTGAGAAAGAAAATAATCTTGATGAAGTAATGAGGGTGCACACTCAGGACTAAATCAAGAGAGATTTCCATCTTAATGTTTCATGTTTAGAGTATCTTTGAAAGTTATGCTTTGATTGATTAATTTGATTTTGTATGAAATTTAATGTTAATAATAAGTAAGAATATGTGTGAAGTCTTTCTTGAGTGTTTTGATAATATTAATAGATATGACTTCTAAGATTGAGATGTCTATTTTGGTGAATTTTAGAACTCATACATAGGACTTTTGTGTTGTTGCTTGTCCTGTTATATGTTTCGGGTTATGTTAGTTTGTTTTCCTTTTTCATGTCTTATACTTGTAGATATTATAATTGCCTTGGGCCATAGATATTTCTCTAAGTCTTTTTGTGTGTCTTTTACAATGACTTCTAGACTTCCTTCCTCTCCTCCACCTTCCTTAAAGATGGACTAGGTCGCTATAGCTATTGAGATAGAGTCTAAGGCCACACAAGAACAGAATAAGGTCATGACTCAATCATCAAGCCACAATGCATCAATGGGATGTTGCTAGAGCTGTTGCAACCACTTCTTCTGTCAGTCAACCTCAGGGACAAGCAGGATTGACTGAGTTCAAGAGGCATAAACCACTTAAGTTCACTGGAAAGATCAATACACAACCATCTAAGTCTTATGTGAGACATCAATAGCCTAAAGCAGGAACAACTTCACTACAATTTAGTTCGCAATAGTTAAAGAGACATAAATGTTTTCAATGTGGCGGATTGCATATTATCGGAATGCTTCTCGGGGACACGACTGAGAAGAGATGTTTTTCATGCCAAAAAGTGGGATACTTTGTCAGAAATTGTACTACGAAGAAGAGGATAACATTAACAGACGATTCTCAATAGGTTGAGAATGAAGGTATCAAGCCTTAACAATAGAGAATAGGAGTTGTTAGCTACAAACTTGGAAATCTAAAAGCTTTTCATGCAAAAAGGAAGGGCATTTTGCCAAAGATTGTCCTAAGAAGAGGGTAGCTCCTATGGGTGATTTTCAGCAGATCGAGAATAATGGCAACAGGACTCGGGCAGCAGGGAATGTGTTTGTCTAAGTTATGGGTGATTTTCAGCAGATCGAGAATAATGGCAACAGGACTCGGGCAGCAGGGAATGTGTTTGTCTAAGTAGGAGCTGAGGTTTCTTCATTAGGAAACTTGGTTAGTAACTGGTAATGTGTGAAAGTATTTTTATTCTATAGCGACACACTCTTTTGTGTCACATTTTTGTATGGATATACTAGGTTTGCCAGTTAGAGAATTATCTTTTTAACTTTTGGATTCTACATCAATGTAATGAAGAGTATAATGAACATTTGATATCAGTGTTGGAGATTGGAGGGGGAAGCATGGTATGCCAAACTCTTTAAGTGAGAGTTTTAGGTTGATGGAGGTGAACTTCTTAAGACATGTGATAACATATAGGAGTGATCTCAGCAAATCTAGCCAAAGAAGAAGCAATGTTTTAGTAGGAACACCCTAGGATGGTTATAGTGACAAGGAGTTTGTAGAGTTTGTTGGCTACTATCGGAGGTCCATTGAAATGTTCTCAAAGATAGCAACAGATTTAATACATGTGACTCATATACAATCAATCTTTTTTGCATGGACCGATAGATGCGAGTAAAGTTTTATAAAGTTGAAGAAAAGGTTTACCAGTGTTTCAGTGTTGGTAATTCTTGATACAGGTAAATCTTTTAAAGTGTATTGTGACACTCACACACTGGGTTGTCTTCATCAAATAGGGGAAGATTGTTAGTACTCTCACAAGACTAAGTATTTGATAAAGCCAAGCAAGTGCAAGAAGCCAAAGCAAGTAAGTGGAATTAGATGTGTTGTCTTAGGCTTTGTCTTAGTGTGAGTGAGTGTGATTGGAGGTAAAAGGAAACCTGTGCATTACTAAGGAGAATCTAATTGGCACACATTAAAACATGTTGAGTTGGTGCACTTTATTTTGCATTATATTCTTGCGTGTGTTCATATTTTTTCTTGATTAAACTTGTCATACTTTACTATTGCTTAATTGGTTTCTTTCTCTACTGTTCATATCACCTTTTAATTGGCTTTGTAAACTGGTTATGTGTTGGTCTTTTTGTTGCTGAATTAATCAATTTTACAACATACCACATAGAGATTTATATGCTATTTTGATTGGCTTTGTGTAATATGTTTTGGAACCATTTACTTTGTATGCATCATCTATTATTTTTGTTTTCTTGAACTGTCTTGTGCCATCAAATTACAATTTAACTACTCTCTTCACTGCACCTATTTCTACTTTGTATAGCTTCTATATCTCTTGAAATTTTTGGATTCTTTGTAAAAAATTTGTGCTTATAAATTGAAGGATTAATTTGTGTGCTTTTCACTGCAGTATTACTGGTCCAATAGCCTATATTTCAGCCTGGTTTTAACTGCAGAACAACTTCTAAGAGTGGTTACTATGTTTTGAAAAATAGTTTGCATGTGTTCTTGATTTCTATTCTTATTATTGTTGATTGTGGTGTTGTTGTAGTTTACTTGATCTTGTGATTGGTTATTAGTATACTGTGCCTTGAGTATTCTTGCATTGTTTTAATTCACCCCCCTCTCGAACTCAGCCTAAAGTGTTTTAAATTGGTAGCAAGAGTTGAGTCTTGAAATTATTCAAGTTTTGATCCTATGGCTGAGGGAAAGTTATGTTTTGCAGAGGGTGGTTCTATTAACAGGCCCCTTTATTTAGTGAGGTCATTTATCCTTTTCGGAAAATTCAAATGAAAATTTTCATTGAATCTCTTGATCGTGGTGTATGGGATGCAATAGTTAATGGTCCTTTTGTGCCTAAAATTGTGATTGATGGTGTAAGTGTTGATAACCCTTGGTCTGAATGAAGTGATTATGAGAGCAAGAAAGCTCAATTTGATTATATGGCCAAAAACATTATAACTTCTGCTTTGAATTTAGATGAATTTTTCAAGGTCTCTAGGTGCTCTTCAACAAAGGAAATGTGGGACATTCTAGAGGTGACTCATGAAGGAACAAGTGATGTCAAGAGGGCGAGAATGGATGCTCTAATTCAAGAGTATGAGTTGTTCAGATTGCAAGCTGGAGAAACAATAGCAGATGTTCATAAAAGATGCATACATATAGTGAATCATCTCATCGAGCTTGGAAAGACCTTTGACAAAGAGGAGCTCAACATCAAAGTGCTGAAGTGCCTTGATAGATCTTGGCAACCGAAGGTCACTACCAATATCAGAGACGAGGGATCTTACAACTTTGAGTATAGCTGCATTGTTTGAAAAGCTCAGGGAGCACGAGCTTGAGATGAATAGATTTAAAGAGCAAGAAAATAGAGATAGAAAGGCTAGAAGCATTGCATCAAAACTGCAGCACTAGGAGATGAGAGTGAAACTGATTCAAGTTGTGACAGTGAAGCTGAAACCTTGAATATGCTCACAAGGAAGTTCAACAAGTTTCTAAGGAAGAAAGTAAAAGAGAAGAATCAACAACCTAAAAGGTATACAAAGAAAAATTATTCAAATTCTGCTAACTATACTTGTTTTAGATGTGGAAAGTAGGGACATATCAAGATGGAATGTCCAAATCTAGCCCATAAAAACAAGGCTACTAAAAAGAAAAAATTCAGCAAGACCAGTAAGGAAAAAAAAGCATAGATAGGTTGGGATGAAAATGATTCAATAACCAGCAGCTCATCAAAAGAGGAAGAGGAGATCAATTTGTGCTTAATGGGAAAAGAGTAATCAGTGGTAAGTAGTGCTAGCTCAAATGTCTCTTTCAATTCTGAAAACTACAACACATTGCTTCAAGCTTTCACTGAAACGCATGATGAAGTAAATATGTTAGCTGGTGTAAACAATAGGCTAAGGGATTTGAACAATTGGTTGGATAAAACAGTCAACTCATTGGAAGAAGAATTGGAAAAAGTTAAAACTGATTTTGAACATCTAAATATGATTTTCCAGTCTTCTAATTATGAGGGTGAATCTAGCACGCCAACCAAGTATGAAAACTGTAAGGTGTTGCAAGCAAAGGTCAAATATCTTGTTAAAACATCTTCTAAGCTTGCTATGGGAACGACAAATTTGAATGTTGTTTTAGGTTCCCAAAATTGTGTGTTTGATAAAGTTGAACTTGGATACAAGCCAAAATTTCAAAAGAAAACTAGAAAATTCAGCAGCTTTTTCAAACATAACATAAAGCACACCTCACCTTTCAAAATTTGCTTTTATTGTTTACATAAAAGTCATACAATAAGGAGTTGTAGAGTTAGGCTTTATGATGACTCAAATGGACTTTTGAGGTGGATACCTAAGGTAGTATTAACAGTTCTGGACCCAAAGATAACAGGGTAACAATTTTCATAAAATAAATCTGTTTTGCAAGTCAAAGGTGCAACCAACAAGAAACTTTGGTACTTGGACAATGGATGTTCCAAGCACATGACTGGAGATGTATCTTTGCTCACTAGATTGACTCTTAAACATGGAGGATATGTCACTTATGGAGACAACACCAAAGACAAGATTGTTGGCAGTTGTGACATAGAAGTCAGAGGAAACTTAACCATTCAAAATGTGCTACTGGTTGAAGGATTAAAACATAATCTGCTGAGCATAAGTCAGCTGTGTGCCAAGGGCTTGCAAGTCACCTTCCAACCAAAAATTTACCTTATTTCTAGTGGAGACTCGAGATAAATTCACCTTATTGGTAAAAGGGTTAACAATGTGTACATGCTTGATTTAAATTGCATTAATTCTGGTATTAATTGCTTGATTACTAAGTGTGATGAGACATGGTTGTGGCATAGGCATATTGCTCATATTCATATGCATCATTTAAATAGGATTGCATCTAAAGAGCTAGTGATTGATTTACCTAAACTCAAGTTTGAGAAGGACAAAGTTTTTGAAGCATGTCAAAAGGGGAAACAAACCAAAAGTTCTTTTAAACAAAAACACTTTGTTTCAACTACTAGACCTTTAGAAATGCTTCATATGCATTTGTTTGGACCTTTTAGAACCATGAGTATAGGTGGCAATTACTATGGTCTTGTCATTGTAGATGATTTCTCTAGGTTCACATGGACTTGTTTTTGGTAACCAAGGATGATGCTTTCAATGCCTTTAAGAAACTTGCCAAGGTTATTCAAAATGAGAAAAACTGTATTATTGCTGCCATAAAAACAGATCATAGGGGAGAATTCCAAAATTAAAGATTTGAAAAGTTTTGTGAAAAGTTTGGAATTCAGCACAATTTTTCAATTTCAAGAACTCCACAACAAAATGGGGTTGTGGAGAGGAAAAATAAAGTCTTGGAAGAGATTGCTAGAACTTTATTGAATGTAAGTAATCTTCCTAAATACTTTTGGTCAGATGCAGTGAACACTACATGCTATGTGTTGAACAGAGTTTTAAAAAGGTCAATTTTGAAGAAAGCCCCTTATGAGCTTTTCAAAGGAAGAAAATCAAATATTTCTCATTTAAGTGTATTTGGCTGCAAATGCTTTATTTTGAATAATGGTAAGGATAATCTAGACAAGTTTGACTCAAAGGCAGATGAAGGTATCTTCTTAGGTTACTCACCATATAGTCGTGCATATAGAGCATACAATAAGAGAACTATGTTAATTGAAGAAACTGTGCATATAACCTTTGATGAGACTAACCAAAAGGTGCGGGATGAATCTAAAAATACTGTAGAGGATGATGAAACTGAAAGAATTCAGAGAGCAAAAGAAACTGCAGTTGAACAAAATGAAGAGCAAATTGCAGAGGTGAAAACTGGTTAAAAAGAAATCAATTCTGTCATGCCAAATCGATTTTCCTTAGGAATGGAGAGTTCCAAGAAATCTTTGGACAATGTGGTTGGGCAGATTCATAGGGGTGTCTCAACCAGGAAATCACTAAACCTTTTACATGAACACATGTCATTTGTTTCACAGTTTGAGACAAAGTCAATTCATGAAGCATTTAGTGATAATCATTAGATCAATGTTATGCAAGAGGAGCTTAATCAATTCACAAGGAATGATGTTTGGAGCTTGGTTCCCAAAACCAGTAAGATGAACGTGATAGGAACAAAATAGGTGTTCAGAAACAAGATGGATGAGCAAGGCATCATTGTGAGGAATAAAGCAAGACTAGTGGCCAAGGGTTACAATCAAGAAGAAGGGATTGATTATAATGAAACCTATGCACCTATGGCAAGGATTGAAGTTGTGAGGTTGCTGTTGGCCTGTGCGTGTTTAAATGGATTCAAACTATTCTAAATGGATGTGAAGAGTGCATTTTTGAATGGATTCATAAATGAAGAAGTATGTCACTCAACCCCTGGGTTTGAAGACCACAAACTGCCTGGATACGTTTACAAGCTTAAGAAAACTCTCTATGATCTAAAGCAAGCTCCTAGGCAATGATATGAAAGGCTAAGTAATTTTTTACTGTCCAAGGATTATCAAAGAGGTCAAGTAGACAAAACTCTCTTTATTAAGAAATCTAAAAATGATATAATTCTTGTTCAAGTTTATGTTGATGATATAATTTTTGGGCCAACTAATGAACTTCTTTGTCAAGAATTTGTATTAGCTATGCAAGGGGGTTTGAAATATCTATGATGGGGGAGCTGAATTACTTCCTAGGATTGTAGATTAAGCAAATAAAGAATGAACATTCTTATGTCAAACTAAATACTGCAGAGATGTCTTGAAAAAGTTTGAAATGGAAGGCTGCAAAGAGGCATAAACTCCAATCTCAACAAGCTGCTACCTAGATGCTGATGAATATGGAACTGTAGTGAATCAAACCAAGTTTAGAGGACTCATTGGATCCTTGCTCTATCTCACAGCCAACAGGCCTGATATAAAGTATAATGTATGCATGTGCGCAAGGTTCCAAGCTAATCCGAAGGAGTCACCTTACAATGCTGCCAAAAGAATTTAAGTATCTCAAAGGAACAACTAATGTAGGATTGTGGTATCCAAATGAAGCCATCTACTTGGAGCAAGCCTCATCTCATGGAACAACAAAAAGCAAGCATGTGTTGCTCTCTCAACTAATGAAGCTGAATACACTGCAGTTGGGGGCTGTCATGCTCAAATTTCTTAGCTTAAACAACAACTTAGTGATTATGGTCTTAAAGTCACAAAGGTACCTCTATTCTGTGATAACAATAGTGCCATTAATCTCACTAAAAATCCATTGCATCATTCTAGAACAAAGCATATAAAGATTAGACATCATTTCATTAGAGAACAAGTTAGTAATGTTGTGTGTGAAATCAAATTCATTGAATCTGAAAAACAATTGGTATATTTTTTCACTAAACGACTTGCTAAAGATAGGTTTAATCACTTAAGAACTGAGTTAGGCATAATGGATATCTCAAACATTGCATAAGCAAAAACTGCATAATTTTTCCACTCACATGAAAATAAATCAGCTTATTCCACTTCGAATGAAAAAATAATTAATAATAAATAACGAAAATAACAAAAAATAAATAAATAAAAATACAAATTGAAACAAGAGAATTTGAAAATAAAAATAAATATATAAAAATAATAATAATAAAATAACAAGAAAAGAAAATTATTTTCAAATAGTTTCCTTCATTTACACGTTCAAGATAATAATAATAATAAAAAAAGAATAAGTCAGTCTTCCCTCTCTTAACTCCATGTATTATTTGAAAAAAATATATAAAATAATAACTTTGAAACTGCTCAGATAACAACTCACCTTCTCCACTACATAGACTAAAATTAAAAAAAAATAATAAATAAGAAAAATGGGTCAAAGAGTGATAGCTGCTCTGAACCACCTTCATTTGAAAAAAGAATAATAAAAAAAGAAAGGAAGAGAGAACACAGGGACAGGTACACGGAGAGGGAGACTGAAAAGAGAAAAGAAAGAGAACAGGAGAGAGCAGGTTGAGAATAGAGGAGAGCACAGAGAAAAGAGACTAACTTCAAGTACCTGGTATGTCTGTCTTTTTGCTTATTTTTTGAGTTTCACTATGCATTCATACATTCATTTGCATAAATAAAAAAGGACACCCACAAATTATTCTTATCACTCCACCACACAACCCCAATCTGCCACTCATTGTCCACCTCATCCCATCGTGCGTCTCTCCTACTGTGCACACCCCAAACATAGAACAAGCAAAAGCTGTCACCATTCCTTATCAGTGCAGTGTATACCTCCCAGATAAGCCTTCTTGCCCCTGCATAAGCCTTCTCTCTCATCTTCCACCCCTGCATAAAAAATATCCTAAACTCACAGTACACTCCTACACGTGCACTCTCAACTCTCTCCCACAAGTCTCATGCATCTCATCTCTACGTAACACCATGCACCTTGCCACAACCTCCCTCACACCATGCTACATAACCAACACCCACCATACTTCCACCCTTACCAACAAATCATTCTGCCATCACCTCATCATAAAGCCTCATTCATTCATGGAGAAATCGGCACCAACATTTGCCCTGTAAGGCATAGCGGACAGAGCGTGAACTGGAGGTGAAGACGTTATCTTCCCCATTGTCATCATGCAAAATACAACGCACCACCATGGTCAAAAACCTAGTGCTGCTGTTGCGCTCTCACCACTGTGAGCCCGAACCACCGTCACTCCACCGCAAACTATCAAAGGCAATGCTCCAACCTTCCACCATGCTCTCCTCACCGTGCACCCCATAAACCAAGTCCCACCATGGCACCATTGTCGCATCCATCCCAATAGCACCCTTAACCTCCGCCAAACATCAATCTCCACCTCTAACCATGCACCACTCCAAAACCCTACTTTCGTTATCCCCTCACAATGTCACCAAAAATCCCCACCAAACTCCCGTTCACGTGTGCAACATCAACCTCTATGGCCACCTTCATATCCTTCCATGTATTATCATACGTCACAACCATAATCAACTCTCCCACCATGCGTCAACTAAAGCACCACATAAAACAGAAAAATATCCTTTGCGCCTCCACCACACCCCCATAGACCAAAACCTACCACACTGCCCCCATGCACCTCACGACACCTCCCAAGCATGCAACCCACCATCATGCACGCCATCAAAAAAACGTCCCTTGCTGCCATCTCCCTGCACCACCATGCCTCCAATACAACGCCATGAATGCACCTCACTTTTCCTCATGGTACCTTGCCTTGCACCTCCACTGCTCCTCGTAAAATAAAAACCATTGGCAAATTTCCAAAAGATCAGGAGGAGATTGTGTTGTCATCGAAACAAGATCCCTTTTTCAAAGCTAACATGTACGAGAATTTTGGGGATATAAGTATGAATATCAAGCGAATGGTTGACGAATTCCAACAAGTGTCAAAAAGTAATCAGAACATCCAAACAATAGAGGATACTTGTCTTTGTAGAGGATATTGCATTTGGAACTGCTTGTTGGGTAGAAAAATAAGCCTGTTAAATAGATGACACTTGTCTTTGTAGAGGATATTGCATTTGGAACTGCTTGTTGGATAGAAAAATAAGCCTGTGAAGTTGGAGGAAATACGGCAGCACGTGCTTGGAGATGACTTGGAGAGGCGAATGGTGGCGGCAGAGAATCCATTTTCGGTGTTGTATTCGGTGCTTCATGAGTTGTGTGTGCATTTGTCATGGACATGGTGATAAGGCAAGTGCAGGTTCTTCGATAGGGGAGGTGGAAGGATGCAATTCGGTTTGAGCTCATATCTGAGGGTCATGGAGCGAGTTCTAGCTCTGTTCAGAACATAGATGGGGAATTTGATCCGTCTGCCTTGCGAACTCCTGGCTAGCAGATCTACTTCCTGCACTCACATTAATTAATATCTGCACCCACACTTTTCTGAATTCCAAAACTGCCCTCACAAATACCTAAAAAAGTCACCAAAATAGCCACCCCTAAGACTCACATGTTTAAGCTTTGCATTGCCAAGAATTCATTCAGTCATGTTCCATTTTTGCATGCATGATCCCGATAAAACTAAAGTGTCAATTCCACATTGCATATAACTGTTGAATGTTATTTTTCAACATCGAATTTGGTATATACCTCAATTTTCAAAGCCTAGGCTTTAAACCTGACACTGTTGCTTAAAGCCCACCTGGCATTGTTTCCCAAAGCCCAGGCTTTAAACCTGACACTATTTCCCAATGCCCAGACTTTAAACCTGACATTGTTATTCAAAGCCCAGGCTTTAAGCCTGACACTATTATCCAAAGCCCAGGCTTTAAACTTGGCACTGGTGCTATTCACTTACCTTATTTTCAAACACAAGCTTTCAAAAATTTCAAACAATATCAAACCAACCAACAATCTTATCAACAAAGAACTACGTAACCTTGATTCTCTATCCTTGATAGAGATACGTAGGAGCAAGGTCAAATCCTTGTCGGGCTCCCCCTTCTAAAAAGTATATTTTTGTTTGTTATTATTTGCATTTTATTTCTTTTCTTGGGGAAAATAGATATTCTGAAAATCACACTCTTTTACGCATTTAATTAATGGTACCGTCTTAGGACGGGCGTTGTGGGGGTGCTAACACCTTCCCCACACATAACCGACTCTTGGACTCGAAATCCGTTTTCGCAAACTTGCCTTATCTTGTTTTTGGTTTTCCATAGTTTTTCCTAATGAACTATGGTGGCGACTCCTCTATTTTGAAAATAAAAATAAATTATTTTGTTCGCCGTCCCCACCGTGACCCCGGTTGCGACAGTGTGGATCTTAACACCCAGAGGGCACAATCATGCTATGCTAAACGAGGAAGACCTTATTCTCATGTATTGTATCACCAACCGCATGGAAGTTAATTGGGCATATGTCGTTGGAGAGCAAATGGAAAAGTCTAGGAGATTGACGGATTATAGGTTTCCATATGTAGTGCTTGTGTCAAAACTTATTGATCACTTTAAAATACCTCTTGAGGGGGAGCTAGTGGAACCAGTAAAACAGAGTTATGAAGTGTCCGCAACCAATCTCCACAAGATTGGCTTGACCAAGATTAATAATGGTCAGTGGGTGTGTCAAGCAGATGCTGAAAATGCAGGAGGAGAGGCTATAGAGGTTGTTGGAGAAATGGAAGAAAATGATACTACAATGCATGAAAATGTTAGTCCAAGCTCAGGCTATACCAGATTTGAGCAAACAGTGATTGACAAACTTGATTACCTTACAACGGAGCAAAGGAACTACCACAAGTTTTGTACAGCTCGTTTCCAACATATGGACTTGCAAATAGAGGCAGTGTAGGACCAACTTGCCACTATGGCTGCTTGGAACGAACCTCATGATTGAGCATGCATATTATAATTGTCATTGCATACTAGTGCACATCTAGCTATTTTCTCCTATTTGATGAATCCAAAGGGGAATAAGTGGTTAGTGTGTATGTAGTGTATGTAGGTTATGCTTATTTGGTTTTGCTCATATCAGTTGTTGTCTTTGACTTTCACTATTGCTGCTAGGTTCTTGTTCTGTTTTATTGCTACTAGGGTAGTTTAATTTTATTTTTTTTGCTTAATGTTGGTGTATTTGTTGTGTACTAGTTGTTGGTAGAGTATTATGTTTTCAGTTTTGATTGCTTAATGAAAATCCATGTTATTTGCTTTGTGCTTAAATGGTGAAACCTCTTGACAAGAATTAATCTGAACTGAGAAGGAAACAATCTACTCTGAACCAGAAAAATTAAAACTGCTTATACAAGCATTATGTCAACATGTTGCTTTCACTAGTTTTTCTGTCCAACTGTAGGTTCTAAACCACTCACACATTGGGTTGTCTTCATCAAATAGGGGGAGATTATTAGTACTCTCACAAGACTAAGTATTTGCTGAAGCCAAGCAAGCGTAAGAAGCCAAAGCAAGCAAGTTGAATTAGATGTGTTGTCGTAATGTGAGTGAGTGTGATTGGAGGTAAAAAGAAACATGTGCAATGCTAAGGAGAATCTCATTGGCACACATTAAAATATGCTTTTAACAAGTAACAAGCATAACAAAAGTGTTCATAAAAAACCTATTCTAGATTTAAACCTTTCAGCAGAAAAGAAATTGATTCCCCTTTATGTGAAATCAGTTTATTTGCGTTCTGTATTTAACTGTTTTCTATTGTCACTTAAAAACAGTTTGGCTTTTCTATTTTTAAAAAAAAATGGGTTTTCAAGGTGTGACGGAAGAGAGAAACGCGACAACAATTGTGAAAAATATTCTGAGCAATCTTGATCATTTGATTTTTCTAAAGATTGATGGGGTTGTTCATGGAGATTGAATCTTAATCATTGAGTCTTGCCTTTGAGAATCTTCAAGCTTGTGTAGGCCTTCTATTTTACGTCAATTAGGGGGTTTCTTTTAACCTTTTCTTGTACCTGTTTTGTTTCAAGAACTGTGTTTTGTAATTGATCCATTGTATATTTTTGAATCAATTTTGTAATTGAAAGTGCTATAGGGTTTAGCATTGGATTTTTCTGAATTGGAGGAACTATATGGTGGTTGTTCTTAATTCAGTGGTGTTCTTAGTTCTTGCAGGGTGTGAGAACTGTGTTCTTATTGTAATTGTACAATTAAGTGTTGATTAGTGCAATTTTTCTTGCTAGAATGGCAAGGAAGACTGGACGTAGCCCTTGAGAAAAGTATAATTACTTGTGCTTTTCTCTCTTGACCCTTCTCTTATGTTTTTGATTCTTTTTGCACTGCCCACTGTCATTCTTTGTACACAAATTCATTGTTTAGCAATTATGAGTTGGTGCACTTTATTTTGCATTATATTCTTGTGTGTGTTCACAGTTTTTCTTGATTAAACTTGCATTACTTTACTGCTGCTTATTTGGTTTCTTTCTCTGTTCTTCATATAACCTTTTAATTGGCTCTGTAAACTGGTTTTGTGTTAGTCTGTTTGTTGCAGAATTAATCAATTTTACAGCATACCACATAGAGCTTCATATGTTATTTTGATTAGCTTTGTGGAATCTATTTTGGAACCATTTACTGTGTGTGCATCATCTATTATTTTTGTTTTCTTGAACTGTCTTGTGCCATCGAATTACAATTTTAACTGTTGTCTTCACCGCACCTATTTTTTGAACTGCACCTTGTTTCAATGATTTTGAGATTCTTGAAAATCTTCATTTTGAATAAAACCTTTTTGAAACCTTTTTAAAATCAAAATTTTATAAATTTCAATTCAACCCCCTCTTGAACTCAACCTAAAGTGTTTTCACATGAGGCAAAGAAGATGAATGAAGTTTTTGAAGAATTGTGACTTTCAACGGATGTATCATCTAAAAATGGCTAATATGGTGGCAGATGCTTATAGTAGAAAACCAGTTCAAATGTTAGCATTGAAGATTGAAGAGCAGAAATTAATTGAGCAGTTTAAATCTTGAGGTGAAGTTCCACGTGGATCTTGTTAGTCGTAGCAAGTTAACACCAATGATTTCTTTAGGAAGATTAAGGAGAAGCAATTGGAAAATTATAGTCTGAGACACATTTTGGAATTGTTGGCAACAAATGGAATGTTAAGATTCAAAGGTAGACTTTATATACCTACATAGTTAAGCTGAGGAGAATGATTCTTGAAGAAGGTCATAAGAGTCATCTTAGTTTACATTCAGGTATGACTAAGATGTCTCATGATCTGAAGGAGTCCTTTTGGTGGTCAGGTATGAAGAGAGACAAAACTCAAATTGTAGTTGCATGCTTGACTTGTCAGAAAGCACAGGTAAAACATCAGAGGTCTGGTGAGTTGTTGCAGCCATTGGATATTCCTGAGAGGAAATGGGATAACATTGTAATGGACTTTGTCGTTTATTTACCGAGGTCAGTCCGAGGTCATGATGCAGTTTGGGTAATAGTGGATAAAGTGACAAAAACACTCATTTCTTGCCTATAAATTTGCAAATATCTATGGCTAAATTTAATCAGTTTGATATTAAATAGATTTTTAGGTTGCATGAAGTACCTTTAAGTATCATATCTGATAGAAATCCTAAATTCACTTCTAGGTTTTGGTAGAATTTACAAGAGACATTGGGAACTAAGTTGAGAATGAACTCTTCTTATCATCCTCAAATTGTTAGCAATCAGAAGGAACGATCCAATCATTGGGTGATTTGTTGAGAACATGTGTATTGGATTACTTAGGTTTTTGGAATGAGATATTGTCTTTAGTGGAATTTGCATACAACAACAATTATCATGCTAGCATTAGGATGACACCATATGAAGCTTTGTATGGTAAAAAGTGTAAGACTTCTCCGTATTGGTATCAGGACCAAAATTCAGTTTTGGTTGAGGCAGAGTTACTTCAATAGACTACTGAGAAGGTGAAATAGGTTCAAGAAAGGATGAGCATTTCTCAAAGTAAGCAGAAGTTATATACGAATTAGAGGAGGAAGCCTTTGGAGTTTGCAGCTGAAGATCATGTATTTCTGAGGGTGACACCTACGAAGTTGTAGGAAGGGCTATTAGATCGAGAAATTTATCTCTTAAGTTTGTTTAGCCTTATTAGAATTCTTAGAAAGATAGGACTAGTGACTTATGAGATTGCTTTACCTTCTCGTTTAGCTAACTTACATAATGTATTCCATGTGTTTCAACTAAAAAGTAGGTGTCTAATTGTAGTCATGACATAGAAGTGGGTGAAATGCAAATTAAGGAGAATTTAAGTTTTGAAACTCAACTAGTTAGGATTGAAGACCAACAAACTAAGTAATTCAGAGCCAAGGCTATCACTATAGTGAAGGTGTTGTTGGACTATAGGCTTCAGAGCTCTTTCGAAGAGTACTCTGATTAAGCAGGTAAGGGAAGCTAGTCTCATATGTTTTATACGGAATAGTTATCTTCAAATAGAACCCTAAGATAGAAGACTTGAATGTATAAATTTTTAATCATTAGTGCTGGATTTTTCATGCAAATCTGAACTGGTCCTTGAGCATTGAATGAGTTTGATTGTTTGATTTGTGTGATACATTGATGTGATTAGGTAGTGGAATAATACTTGAATGTAGTTGTGTAATATCTATAGGCTGATTTTGATATAGGTAAGATTGAATATGGCTTGTGATGATATTGTAATTGTGGATGGATATTTAAACTAAATTTATTGGCTTAAACTAATTATATGTGTAGTTTCAAAGAGTTGGCATCTTATGTTTAGATTTGTTGTAGTATGTTAATTAATTCTTGATGATAAGTTAGTAGAATGTGATTGATTCTTTTAAATGAGTTGAAATTGTTTGAATGATTTTTGTAGCTTTAGTTGGTATTATGATTGATTTAGGAATGAAAGAAATTCTTGAAGAAAATTGTAGCTAGTTTAATAAAAATGATGAATTGGAAGTTGTGATTGGGGTAGAATGAGAAAAATGTAAGATAATTTGGATGATAAATGTTTTGTGCAATAGTTAGTTCCTTTGTAAAACTTATTTTCTGCATATTTCGCTCAAGTGGGATGATTCACGCTCAAGCAAATCAAGTGAAAATTTGGACCTGTCTAGAGTTCATTTTCACGCAAGCAAGAAAATTTTCGCTCAAGCGAGAAGATTTTTGCTCAAGCGCAAGAAATTTCTCTCAAGTAAGGAGATTCTTGCTTAAGCGAAAATAGTACTTGGACTAAACCTACTCCCAGGGCCATTTTCGCACAAGCAAGGGGTATTCTTGCTCAATCTAATTTTTTTTTCTTCTTTTCCTTTCTTTCTTTTCTATGTTTTGATTGTTTAATCCTTTTGCAATGCAGTCAGTGGACCAAAATGATTGAGTTATAATTGAGATTTAATAGTATTGATGATTGTGTAATTCTTGAGATATTTGAGATTGAGATTGAAAAGTGAATGATATGATATTGTTAAAGTATTGGTCAGGACTAAGGCATAATATTTTTAGGAAAAAAAAAATACTTGTATCAATTAGGATGTGCATTGGCTAAGGATTTGTTCAATAACAATTCACATCCTGACTCTACTAGTAATAAGAATCAAATAGATGAACACTACTAGGTAGTGAGAGTGGAAGGTGGTCTGAACTGGGTGACTGCAGCTTCAAATATAGCTGGTAAAAAATGTCCTTGGGGGACTAACCTTTTCATACAAGATCGTAGATTCACTTATTTGGGGGGTTGTGTAGTTCTTCTTCTTCTTCTTTCACACCATAGCGCAATCATATAAATATTTCAATCCATATGATCTGGTATAACCGATCATTTTCACATCATAACGCAGTGATATAAACATTTCAATCTATATGATATGGTATAACCGGTTCTTTTTCACACCGTAGCGCAGTCATATAAACATTTCAATTCATATGATCTGATCTAGCCGGTTCTTTTTCACACCATAGCACAGTCATATAAACTTATTCCATATGATATGGTCTAACCGGTTCTTTTTCACACCATAGCACAATCATTTGAATCTATTAATGCATATGATCTGGTCCAATTGATTCCTTTTCACACTGTGGCGCAATTATATGAACCTCCTTCGACTCTCACCACCTAGCCATCTTCATCTATGATTCCAATGACTAGTAGAGTCAGGATACATACTTATTGATTAAATCCACAAACAATGCACATCTTAACGAACTCAACACAGGTAACTCCTTTATTGAAGATAAGTCTCAAACACACTTCACATCATTCACAAACATTAATACTACAACATACAATACATAAACACTCATTCAATTTAATCCAAATTCATTCAATTCATATTTAATATATCAAATAATTACAATATCTATAAAAAATGAAATTAGCTTCCCTTACCCAAATTATCAAATATATCTCACACATCATGCATAACATTCACTATTTCAAAGTAAATTAACATTTATAAAGACACACAATTAGCTTCTCTTACTTAACATTAAAAAAAAAAACTTGCAATTAACTTCTCTTAACATTAAAAAAAAACATGCAATTGGCTTCCCTTACCCAAATTCACAAGACAAGTAATTACAATATCTACAAAAAAAAATATACAACTAGCTTCCCTTACTCGAATTCACAAATATATCTCACACATCATCATGCATAACATTCACTATTTCAAAGTAAATTAACATTTATAAAAGCATAGAATTAACTTCCCTTACCTACCGTTTAAAAAAACATGCAATTAGCTTCCCTTACTTAACATTAAAAAAAAAAAAAACCATGCAATTAGCTTCCCTTACCCAAATTCACAAGACAAGTAATTACAATCTCTATAAAAAAACATACAACTAGCTTCCCTTACCTAAATTCACAAATATATCTCACACATCATGCATAGCATTCACTATTTCAAAGGAAATTAACATTTATAAAAACATATAATTAACTTCCCTTACTTAACATTAAAAAAAACATGCCACTAGCTTCCCTTACTTAACATTAAAAAAAAACATGCAATTAGCTTCCTTTACCCAAATTTCACAACAAAAGTAATTACAATTTCTATAAAAAATATACAACTAGCTTCCCTTACCTATATAGAGTAGAGATCAAAGAAGTTTCAAAAATCTAAAATCACGGGCAACCAAACTCTATTCAAGAATCTGATCGGATACTCTTGCTCTACTCGATGCACTAGTAGAAAAATGACTTTCTACGGCAGGATATGATGTTGGTTAAAAAGGAACCGACATAAATAATAACATGGCGACAATTTTGTAAATATTTGAAGAGTTATTACGTCGGTTCACACAAACCCCGACTTATTTGTGGAACTGATGTATAAAAAGACTAGAAAAACAAAATTTAAAATTTAAAAACTTTGTAATGACGGTGGAGAAACTATGTCGGTTGGGAGCTCCCAACCGATGTAGTATGTAGCAATATTACATCGGTTGGGAGCTCTCAATCTATGTCGTATCTCCCTCGTTGATGCGAGAATGAATTTGGGAAAATTGGGAAAAGTTTGGTAACATATTACGTTGGTTGGGAGCTCCCAAGCGACGTAGTATCTCCCTCAAGAGTGAACATGGGGAAAATTGGGTAAAGTTGGTCACATATTATGTCGATTGGGAGCTCCCAACCGACGTAATTTGTCCTCTTGAGTTTAAATTAGGGTTAGATACTACATCGGTTATGGAGTTGTAACTGACGTAATATTCCCCATTTTAACATTTCATCCACTATTTTTTTCTTACGCTTTGTCTCTTTCGTTTTCACTTTCGAGCGCTCTGTTGATTTTCTCCTTCGCTTTGCCATTTCTGTGCTCGAAGTTGTTTCACGTTCCTTCACTAACTTCATTCACTTAATTTCCTCTATTGCATTCATGGTTTTGCATTGTGTGTTTCGTTTCGCGTGGTGCCGCCTTTTCTTCTCACTGGTTTTCATTTGCATTTCGCGTGGTGTCGCTTTCTCTCCTCATTGGTTTTCATTTGCATCTTTGTGTTCATTGGTTTTGCTAGGGTTCATTTGGCGTGAGCAAGTTCCACAGTTGTCTCGGTTGATTTTTGTCACTTAATGTGTGAGCTTTTCCCTACTGCCGCGGTGTGAATGCTTGGTTCGACATCCCTTACCGCTTCACTTTGCAAGACGTTAGCAATTTTGTAAATTTCATTAAAAATAGTTAGAAATTTATTTTTGACCAAAATTTTTTTATCAACAACTTGATTTAGTGTATATCTGATGGTAGAGTTCTTACATTGTATAGATTTATTATAAATTTAGGGTTTCGAATATTTAGAGCGAAAAAAATTCAAACAACCATAGCTTTTGATAGAGAGCTCGGATTGAGACGTTCCAAAAATGAAAGTTGCTCGAAACGACGTAACAAAGCTTGTGGGCATCCAAAGGGAATTCGAATTCCAAAATTTTTCCAAAATTCTATCATTTAATGTTTCTTTTTATTTTTTAGTATTTTTACATCTTTTTTTTCACCTATCTATACTTTTCAAAAAAATTCTAGAAATTATTGTAGTGTTTCCTTGTATGGATTAGAGATTTATCAACGAATTCTGAAAAATTCTAGAAACTTTTTTTTTTTCAAAAAATAGAGATATTACGTCGGTTGACAGCCACAACCAATGTAGTATCTCTTCTTTAGCGCTATTCAGACTGGAATTTTACGTCGGTGATTTATTTATCAATCGATGTAGTACATGCACATGTTACTTTGGTTATAGAACTAACATAAAAAGTCCAAGACTTTCTATATTGTCTACATCTACATCGATTATAGAACCGATGTAGAATGTCCTCCAAAACCGATGTAGAAAGCATTTTTTCTACTAATGACGGTAGGAATCTACGGGTGACCTCCTATTGTCAATTTGATAAGGAAGGAATGTGGAGTTTTAGATATAAGGCAAAGAAAAGGGGAGGAACAACATTTGAGAGAGAGAGGGTTGGTAGTTTCCATAAAAATAAAAAAAAATATCTTTTTAGAGAGAGAGAGTTAATGGTTTTTATAAGAATGAAACTGAATATCTTCTTAAAGAGGGGAGTTCATGGTTTTTATTATAAAAATAAAAACTGAATAACAAATTTTTATTTATTTTGACAACTTTTATGTTTAAAAAATATTTAGGTATTATCGTATTTATCTCTAAAGTTAAATTATAGGTTGGTTTTTATTCTAGAGCTATTTTCTAGGATATTACAAGAACAAACTTAGAGCCTTAAATAATCGGTACCAAACTTAATTCTCCTTGTTTTATCTTGATTCCATGAATTGATCCTCAAGAATTACTTCTCTATTGATAAAGAACAAAAAAATCACATGAAAGGAGAAAACAAAAAGAGAATTTCATACATTAAGAGAAAGGAGATGAAGAGACAACATCTAAAATTTAAAAACTAAATAAATGAACTCTAAGGCAAATATGGGTCTAAATGTTAGCTCTAATTAAGTCCTTAAGCCCAACTATAAAAGTTTAAGTCAAAATATGAGTTCTTTTACAAAAACTCGACAAATTTGCATCCGCTTCAAAAAATGAAGAGAACTCCAAATCCAACAAACCGTATTTTCATTTTAAAGTCCTGAGTAAAATGTGAAGCAACTAGAATAAAAATAAAATAACACATACAAAAAAGGTTATGGCTAAAATAATGAGCAAAGATCAAATGAATTGAAAATACAAAATCAAAGCAGATATGTACGTTGAATCCAATTTATTACTACTCAAAGGAAATTGGTTAAATACTAAAGAAAAGCATATGAAAAAGTGTTTCCAATCACTACAAGAAAAATTGAAATTAAATTTGAGTAAAATGTCATCATCGACGAATATTAGTGATGAAAAATTTGACAGTCAATCAAAATTAAATTCGTCGGTAAAATGTGATTACCAACAAATTTTAGTGATAAAAAGTTTGACGGTCAATTTACTGAAAAATCTACTGATGGATCAAATTTGTCGATAATCACATACAAATCTACCAATGAAAAAAGTCAAAATAATATATATCGGTAAATTGACCACCAATTTATCGACATATTTAATTTGTCATAATAACAATAATAATAATAATAATAATAATAATAATAATAATAACACTAATAATAATAATAGTAATAATAATTATTGTAACAGTATAATAATAATAAATTGGTATATTAAAATAATAATAATTGATATTATAATAATAGTTATTATAATTGTAATAATGATAATAATCACATTTTCATAATAATAATAATAATAATGATAATAATAATGATGATGATAATAATGATGATAATAATAATGATAATAATAATAATAATAAATTTAATAATAAAAATAATATTCTTAAAATTTATCTATGGATTCTTTTGGACCAAAATATTCATTGGTAATTCCCATTCATCGACAGATTTTGGGTGTTACTAACGGATTTTGCCTATCGGTAATTTCGATTTTTTGTAGTGAATGCACAATAAAACTGTAAATATGTGTACAAAATATGTGTCATCAATTTCTTAAAGAAAATGATTCATGATGTTGGGCAAGAAAGTTTCTGGCATGTACACGTGTATGATTCCTTAAAATATGATTTAAAGAAACTTTTATAATTAGGTTGTATAAGTTTCACACTTTTGTCAATAGTTTTAAGATTGATTAATATTAAGGCAAGGAATGGGTGGACTAATAAAATCTTCATCTGATTGCTAAAGTTGTTTTAGAAGGTATACATTATCTTGTCACTCTGAGACAAAGAAGACATTGTGTTCAAAGAGTATGAAGTACACAACAGTACATGCATGTCCCAGTATTGTATATAAGAAAGTTTGAAGCACTCCATAACTGTCCATAGTGTGGGGCATCACGAGATAAAGTGAAAGATGGTGATCGGATCCTTAAAATGAAATCTTCAAATAGAGAAGAGTTTGGAGAAAAAAAATCCAAGAAGATGGTTCAAATAATACACAAATATCCTAAAAATAGGCTTAAGTTAGAATAAATTGTTTAGTTTTTCAAATAAAGCTAACTTATAGTAGATAACCCTAGGTGCCTATTTGTAAAGTCAAGTCCCTCATTTTCATTTAGAGTACATAGGATGCAATTCAATTGAGTGCTTAGAAAGCCTTTTTTGAGTTTCTTTAATGAGAGTGTTTCTTGCTTAGTTGAGTTTTCTTAAATAATCTCTTCTTCTCTTGCCTTTCGGAGCTTCTAAAAGGGATGTTAAGAGACCTCAAAGGTCCTAGACAACCTTCAATAGTTAAGGTAATCACCACTCTATCTTACCCTTATTCCATTTTCTTTTTTCCAGAATCAATAACATCCATCATTTTTGTTCAATCCATTTCTTGCATAATATGTGTTTTTCTTTTCTAATTTTCCATCCCTTATCTATCCATCACCTAAAGCTTGTAAAAAACAACCCAAAAACCCTAACGAAGGAATTTGGCCTCAACCCTATACTCCCAATCACACCTTTGTGTTTCTCTTAGAAAACCAAGAAACACATTCATACCTTGCCAGATTATAGGTTTTGGATTGTCCATATTTCCCTTTTAAATCTCCTCCAAAATTCACTAAACCTAGTTTTAAACCTTCCTATGTCAATCTGCAACATACTCCTGAAGCTAGATCACCCAAAAAAATTTAGAAAAGGAAACCAAGATTAACTGAATTTAATAATAACTTTCACCACCTAGTCTTCTAGTTTCTCTAAAAAATGCTATAAACCTAGCTTAAGTAGCTTGATTCATCCAAAAACCAACCTAAGTTAGTTTATAAACCTTTCCCAACCTTCCTAAGGTTAGTCAAACCACATCCAAGCTAAGACAGATCCATAAACTAACCAAGACCAACCTTCTTGGAAGGTTAGTTTCTTCGTTGCACCTTTGAAGGTTGTAGTGAACTTTCCTTTGTATCTTTGTGAACTTGGGTTCCGATTAGATGGCGATGACGATGAAAATGACACAAAAGGGTTCTCCTACAAGAATATTATGGTATCTTTCAATCATTTCACAATTTAAATGTTTCTTTGTTAATGTTAATTATGCGTTGAACCCTATGTGACATGCATATAAAAGAAAATGTGATGACTTGTTAAGACATGTAGTGGATTCGTCACATTGAAAGAAAATTAATTCTTAGACTTGGTCTTGCAATTAATAGAATGAATCCTTACGATAACTTAAGTAGCAACAAATATAATATATGCCTCATTTACTTGATTAGTTTATAACTTGTTTTATTGGTTGTGTATGAAGAGAAAATATATGCTATTGTCAATGATGATATTAAAATTAAGATATCCTAGAAATGACATAAATGTTTATTTAACTTTGTTAATATACTTTAAATAGTTATGGGATGAAAAAGTTGAGGTCTTTCATGTGTTTCAAAAGGTGAGTTTTCATTTGCATGTGTTTGTTATTTTGCACCATTAGTGACTTTCCAATGTATGAGAATTTAAACGGTTTAATGTTAAGGAACATCATGTATGCCCGATATGTGAATAAAATACAAAAGTAAGGTATGGAAAGGGGTTTGAGTGTTAGTCATATAGGAATTCTGGAATCAACAAAATAAAAACATTTTTAAGGAAGAGTGCATGAACATGAAATCTTTTGTATGACCCAACTAAAAGAGTGGGTGTGTATAAAGCACAAAACCCCAAGCATGAATTTCACATACTCTGACTGGTGTTATTGTCTTATATAATGCCTTCAAACATTATGTTAAATGGATGGTGGTAGGCATAAATATGGGTAGGAAAAGGAATTGCACATCGCTCACAAGTATTCTTAGACAATTCTATAGTTTTCATATACTTGAAACTCACTTACCTGTAACATGATATATGTGTATAAATTTGATGTTTAAGGTTTAGGGTTTGTGACAAGTTTACTAAAATCCAAGGGAAAGGATAACATATCAGGAAAGAATAATCATAATCGAAAATGAAGACAAGACACAAAAAGCAACATATAGTTCCTATATAAACAACAACACAGGGAACAAGAAATTTCACATTGAAAGGAAGTAAACAGAATGCTTGCAGGAGGGAAAGTACTCAAGGTGAATTAAGTGCACATTGGGATATATTTGTAAAGTCATAATCTGATACCAAAGAATTTTGTATGGTCAAAGGGTACCAATGTAGTTAAGGGATTGATGTAGGAAGAAACGACATCTGATATACTCTGAATACCGTGGTTTTTGTAAAGTGAAGGTAAAAGGGCACTTTATAATCTAATACTCTGATACCAGGTTTTTATCTATAAAATAGGGAGCGTATCAACGCAACTAGAAGGCTATGGGGTCTAAACATTTTTTATTTAAAGATTGAGACATTCCTCAAATATCCCATTTTATTTAATTCATTATTTGTTGACAAAAGAAACACCAATTAAAATATGGTGAAAAGACATTTTATATTATCCATCAATTTCTAGAAACCTAATCATAAAATAGACTTTTAATGTAAGTCACAAGAACAAAATTATACCAAAAGCTTTAACTAGTGAACATATGTACAATTAAATAAATAAGTTGATGTGACATTTTGAAAAAATAAATCTATCATAAAAATAAGAAAAAAGAAATAAATATTGTTTACACTAGTAATCCAAAATTATATGTTAAACCCTCTATATTATATAAAATAATGTTTACAATAATATAATTTGGCAATTGATAAAATTAAAAGAAAAATTAAGGATACAAGTAGTAGGTGATAAATCAAACAAGGATGGGAGAATATTTTATTCCCTACATTTTTGAATGTATATATACCTTCTTGCGTGTAAAAAGTTTTAGAAACATAAAGTTCTAATGGTTATTTTAATGTGGGACATTTCAAATCTTATACCATTGATCAATCTTTTGAAATTATATATCTATTTTTTTATGAAAATACTATATAAAAAGTTTATATATTCAAAAGCACTATTTTATTTCAAATTTTAATTATAAAAAAGAAATATTGTTTCCTCTAAATTGCATAACTTAACCTATATTAAGACATTTTATAAACATACATTTTTAGCATATTTCATTTATTAAAGATGTTACTTTTTTCTATTAATTTTAAAATACGAAATAAAACTAACCTTGTATACCCATGAGAGTGTTTAAAATACTAACATTAATTAAGTTTTCTACGCGATATTTTATCATGAACTTTATATTGTTACACAATCATTATATATCTATATATCTTGTATTGAAGACACTTGTAAGTTAATTGTGAAGTTAGAATGTGGATAATTACTTTTTTTTAATCCAATCCATACATGAGTATGTTTCATTCTATAGGTGGTTAGTTTTCTATTTTTTTTTTCGACTATATTTTAACTTGTTTTTGTTTTCTTTCTGGATGTTTGTTGTAAACTGTTTGTCATAACCTTAAATACTATTGTGGATAAAATAAGAAAACTACCCAAAATAAGAGAAAATTGATATGGACATGATACCTATATAAACCTCCCCATGTGTCACTTCTAAACAAGAACACATGCACAATTTCTCCTTTGGAGATCAACACGAAGGGACAGTGGGAGAGCATAAAGCACATTTAACGTCTCTCTTTGACTGCTAGGCCTCTCTAATAACAATAGCAATAATGGAAGAGTAACCAAAACTTGAACCTAGTCCTCTCCGAAAAATGGTGGCGGTGTCATCCATCGTCGTCAGTATCCAATTTGGATGAGCCCTGCAACTCCCCCTTCTAACACCATATGTACAAACCCTAGGAGTTTCTCACGCCTGGGCCTCCTTCATATGGCTTTGTGGCCCCATCTCTGGCCATTTAGTTCAACCCATTGTAAGTTATAGCAATGACAGATGCTAGCCTGCTTTCGGTCATCGTCGTCCCTTTATCCTTGTCGGTACGATCGCAGTAGCCATTTCCATTATCCTAATTGGCTATGCTGCCGATATAGGACAACTAGCTGGCTATGACATCACCCAAAAAACCCGTCCATGTGTCGTTGCCATCTTCGTCATCGACTTCTGGATCTTAGATGTTGCCAACAATATGCTCCAGGGTCCATGTCGTGCCTTCCTTGGTGACTTGGCTGCTGGCAACCAGAAAAGGACAAGAACCGCCAACGCGTTCTTCTCATTTTTCATGGCCGTCGACAACATCCTAGGCTATGCCCCGCAGGATCCTATGAAGGTCTCCATAAGATCTTCCCTTTCACAGAAACTGAGGCATGCAATGTCTTATGCGCAAACATAAAGAGTTGTTTCTTCTTCTCTGTCGTTCTTCTTCTTACTTTGTGCATTATGGTTCTCACTTATGTGAACGACCCTCAGTTTATACCGACACATAATAAGAAGCAGGTTGAGGAGGCAAGGAAGACGCACTTTTAATGCTTCTACGGAGAGTTGTATGTTGCATTCAAGGAACTGAAGAGGCCAGTGTGGATGCTGATGTTGGTGACTGCTATTAACTGGGTTGCATGGTTCCCTTATGTGTTGTTCGACACTGACTGGATGGGTGGTGAGGTGTATGGTGGTGATGTTGGACAGATGGCATATGATTCTGGTGTGCATGCAGGTTCTTTGGGGCTCATGTTGAATTTAGTGGTGTTGGCTATGATGTCTTTAGGTGTAGAACCGTTGGGCGCTTGGTTAGGGGAGTGAAGTGGTTGTGGGCAATTGTTAATGTTATTCTCGCAGTTTGCATGGCACTCACCGTGCTTATCACAAAAGTTGTTGAGCAGCAACGAGCCCTGAACCCTGCTCTCATAGGAAACCCCACCATGGAAGTGAAATCTGGAGCCCTAGCATTCTTCTCTGTCCTCGGTATTCCTCTTGCGGTAAGCTTTCTATCTTTTCTCACCATTCATGCAACAATATATTAGGGTTTCCTTTCGTCACTACTTATTTGGGTACAAGTTAGAAGGATTTTCAAAACAAAAAGAATCAAAAATGTACTTTTAATTTCTATGAATTACAATAATTGTTTATCTTGTTGTAAGGTAATACTCAGTGTATCAAGTTACGTATAGTGTTCCCTTTGCTCTAGCATCTATCTACTCCAGCAGCTCAGGAGCAGGGCAAGTTAAAATACATACGTAGTTACCATTTCAAAAGGGAGTGATTAAATGTTTAAGCACAAAGCAAAGTATGTAACATTTTTGTTTGCTTCAATACTTTCAGGTTTATCTTTGGGTCTTCTCAATGTTGCAATTGTGGTTCCCCAGGTTAGAATCCATTTACTTAATACATTGACATCTAATTAAAGTCTTTCATAAGTGTATAACAAGTTTATGATAGGATATAGACAACTTCCTTGGATCAACGTATTGTAATTAAGAGTTATATATTTGGTTTGGACAGATGATTGTATCAGCAATTAGTGGACCATGGGATGCTTGGTTTGGTGGTGGCAACTTGTCGGCATTTGTGTTGGGTGTTGTGGCAGCCGCCATCAGTTCCATACTGGCAGTTATTCTGCTTCCAAACCCCAAGAAAGATGATGAAGTAAAGATTTCCAGTCTCTCCATGGGAAGTTTCCATTAGTGGCTAGACCTCAATATGTTGCACATTGCCCAATGCATGGACGTGGCAAGAAAAAGGAATGGAGCCTTTAGCTTTGAAGATGGTGCATATGTAAAAGAAATTAGCTATTAGATTCTTGAAAATTTTCCATAGCTATTTTCACATTCATAACTTGTGTAAATATTCAAATTCTTTATGTAGTTTGGTGTGCCATTTACTCTGAATTTTATGTGGAAAACATTTTCAAGTTAAAATGATAGTAAAGAAACTATGCATAATATATATGAGATTCCAATATATTATTAAAATTAAAAAATATTATTAAAATTAAAAAATATCATTAAAAATAAAAAATATGAAAGGTGAGGGAAAATTTACTAACTTTATATAGATTTGATTTGGATATTATAGAAATGGACACATTTTTAAAAGTTATGCTTATAGATAAGTCATGTTCATTAAATATAACTTTGTTGAGAAGAAGTTGTGTTCTACAAACACAAATTAAGGTTAGGTTCTCCGATTAATTTTTTTATGTCTAAAATCAAGTCATTAGGACATGACACAACTTCAATGTAGCTGGTGTTAAAGAAAAAGTCATTCATGGGGGCATGACTTTAATGTTGTGAATATTAAACAAAAGTTGTGTAAGGGCACCTTAAACTTTAAGCGTATGATTTTAGAGAGTGAATGTTATAGTTGGGTGCCCTTGAAGTCCAATATTCACTAAAGTTGTGCTACCCTACACAACTTCCTTTTAAGATTCACAAAAGTCATGTTTCCTATTTATGACTTTTATTTCAACTTTAGCCATGCTGAAGTCGTGTTATGTGTTGATGATTTCATTTTAAACATAAAAAGTTGAACTCGAGATTACCATTAATGAAAGTCGTCATTCATTTACATGACTTTTCTAAATACACCAAAACCATTGTTGGCATTCACGATTATAAGTAAAAGTCAAAATTGACCTAGAAGTGTTGCTTATAGAACAACTTCTACACAACACAACTTATATAGTATAGGTGGTGATATTTTGACACCCTTACGTGTTATTACTTTCATTTGACATTCTTACATGTCAAAAAAATAATTTTTTTTATTTACTTATGTATGTATCTTTATATTTACTTTTAGTTTTCCTACTTAACCCTTCTCTTTCCTTTCTTTTCGATTCTCTTTCCCACTCCCTTCTACATTCTTCTCTTATTCTTCCCTCTTCTTTTATTCTCCCCTCTCCTTTCGTGTGCAATTTTCTTATACGATTGCTTTGTTTTTGCATATGTCTTGTGACTTTTCGGCATTGGTGTGACGTTCTCTGTTGGTGCGGCAAGCATTTTCTGTTGTTTGGGGTTATGTGTTGGTGGTAGTTGATGCAGTCTAGGGCATTGGGGTGCTCTAGTGTTCTTTGGCAAGTTGGTTGGGGTAATGGAATCGTTATTGGAGTAAAAGTATAATATTTGTTACATAAGTTCAAATGTCTTTCTTAGAAAATCTAATATCAAAACAGAAGGAACCACCTGGACATTGGTATCATACCTTTTAAAAAAGCTTCATAATTTCCTATAAGTACTTCTAATTTGACCTTATTTGATCACAAATGGAATGACATTCTTCTTTACACAACATTAGAACTGCATTTTTTCATATTATAGAAATGGACACATTTTTAAAACATTACGCTTATAGATAAGTCCTGTTAATTAAATATGATCTTATCGAGAGGAAGTTGTGTTCTACAAACACAAATTAAGGTTAGGTTCTCCAATTATTTTTTTTTATGTTTAAAATGAAGTCGTTAGGGCATGACACAACTTCAATGTAGCTGGTGTTAAAGAAAAAGTTGTTCATGGGGTCTATTAGCAAAAAAATTGCAATGATGGCAAGTGTACCAATCACAATGTAGCAAGTAATAAAATTATTGTTTTTCTCAAGGGATTTTTGCGATATGAAAAAATGACTACAGTTATAATGAATTCAGATTTAAGAACAATTCCAAAAATTGATGTTATGTGTAGAAAAAAAATTAAGAATATTTTATGTTTTAATCATAGTTGAATGCAGAAAAAAGGATTAAGAATAATATGATAAATTTGTCAGTGTTAAATTTCACCTATCTTCACTCTCATGTATAACAAAGTTATATTCTTTTCTACCAATAATAAATGGTGAAACACTAAATTAGTCAAACATCATTCCTCTCTAAAAGCGACTAGAGATTATCTATTAACCATTATTTCTTTGATCAATTATATAAATGAATCTTGTATTCGCACAAAGGTCTTAATGACAACAAATTAATCTTGCTCTATTTCTAGGAATGAGCTTTCATCCAGTAAATTAATTCAGTTCTAGATTCAAAAGATATTTTCTAATATTCTTAAAGATCAATGATCGAGTTGTGGATTCGCACAACCTGCACTAACTATGGAATTAAAATACTAAAATATTGACAAAAAACACATATGATAAGACATAGATAAGTCCAAACAAGATTACATGAAAGTTCAGGAAGGATTGATCTAGCCCTAACAATAAGATATTTACCTCTTTATAGTTATGATGAAACCAAAACATTACAATCAAAATGATGGAATAAGAAGATTAATCTAGATAAAACCTAAGAATGCCTCCAAGAGTAAATTTCGTCCTCAGTTATGCCAAAGATAACTAATCCTAAAATGAAAACCTATTAAATAAAATTAAATTTTTGACACTCGTGCCCGACCCAAGTTAGCTAAGTCGAGCATCACTATTTCTGGTATTGTTCTAAGTTCTGACATGCGTTGAGCACATTTCTTTGGAGTTGCTTTTGGGTCCTCGTGCGCTAGGCTCAGGAAAGTCGCGTCGAGCATGACCTCCTTTATTCAATTTTTCACTCTTTTCTCTCAATCTTCAAGGCTTTAGTCCTCTACCTTCTAATGCCATTTTTTATGCTCAAACTCAATCAAAATATCATGCATTAGATATCAAATTCATTTTTAAGTCTCTCAAAATCAATTATTAATAAAAAATAAATAAAATTGATAATTAAGTAGGTTCTAAATGTGGAAAAGAGTTGATTTTTGTCAAAAATATAAATCGACAATATCATATGATATTAAACAAAAGTTGTCCAGTGACACTTTAGCCTTTACGCTTAAAATTTTAAAGAGTAAATGTTAAAATTGGGGTGTCCTTGAAGTGCAATTACTAAAGTTGTGCTATCTTGCACGATTTCTTTTTAAGATTCACATAAATCATGTCTCTCATTTACAATTTTTAGTTTAACTTTAGCTACACTAAAGTTCAAGGTTATAAGTGAAAGTCATCATTTATTTACATGACATTTTCAAATTCACCAAAATCATTCTTGACATTCATGATTACTATGAGTCAAATTTGAACTTGAAGTTTTGTTTATAAAACAACTTCTTCACAACACAACTTAACTTACTATAATTGGTATAATTTTTTAAAAAATGTGTCTATTTTTTATTTACTTGTTCACATCCCATAATCACGATATCAGATCAAGTTTGTGATTATTATTATTATTATTAATATTAATATTCATGATAATAATAATAATAATAATAATATTAATCATATTAATAACAATACCATTAATAATAATAATAATATTAATATTAATATTCTTATAGTAACAACGTAATTATGAAAACTAATTCAAACATTTTCACGTTATAGCTAGTCTTTAATAAAAAAAGTTTGTTACATGTTATACCTAACTCTATAAAGTTCAAAATAAAATATCTCCGTATATTTGTAAATACTTTTACAGGTGTACAAGATTAGTTTTATTTCGTGTTTTAAAATTAATAAAAAAAAATAACATTTTTAAAATGTGCAAAGAAATGTATGTTTATAAAATATATATATCAAAATATAGGTTAAGTTAGGTAATTTACAGGAAAAATATTTCTTTATAGAATTAAAATTTAAAATAAAATAGTACTTTTGAATATATAATTTTTTTTATAGAATATTTTCATAAAAAATTAAATATATGATTGAAAAGGATTAATTAACTATATTATGATGTAAGATTTAAAATTATATATATATATATATATATATATAAGAGTAAATTTTTTTTAGTCGGCAATAGATAATTTAAATTAAAAGAATTATTTAGAAAAATATTAAAAAATAAGAAAGAACAATGTATACCAAATAATGTTGTTACTACAACTACTCAAGTAAAAAGGCACTCCATCCTTACACAGGATCCTGCATCTGCCCCATACCCTATTCAAAAACATTGTAAGAAACTATATACATTCCAAAATGTAGGGAATGAAACATTCTCCCATCCTTGTATGATTTATTGGCTACTAATTGTGTCTTTTATAATTTTCTTTAATTTCATTAATTCGTCAATTATATTATTGCAAACATTTCTTTCTATATATTACTGCACTGTTATTTTACTTTTCTTGGAGCTTTACAGTGGCCAAGAATATGAAGAAAATAAATAAATACAAAGAGTCACATATCTATAAATATTTCATAGAATGCATACACAATGCTCCTTAAAGAATGCCTAGAGACATGCTTACCACATAAAGTTCCTGAAAGGGTCAAACTTACCCGTTTTAGTGGAAATTTCAGATCAAACTTACATTCTCTTTGACTTGCACTAAGTTTATGCCTTTTCATCTTGTTTGATGAATTTTCTGCAGCTTTTATGCATCACTACCATGTTATTGTTGCAATAAATTTTCAACTGGGTTTGTTGTGTAGTGTACTTTTCTTGGAAAAATGGATGGAATTTTTGGATGTATTAATGGAAGATATGATGTATCTTTGGCAGATTCTACCATGATGTGGATCGTGCACTTTGCCATGAACAAAGCTCAGGAGAAGATGAAGGGGAAAACAGGAGTGCTAGAGCGGTTGAATGAGATATCAAAGTTCTATGAGTTAGCAGTGATGCAACTTGAAGGTTGTCTAAGCATTGTTCATGCAGAGACTGAAAGCAGCTTTCTTGAGAGCAACCATGAAGAGGTACTTGATGACTTGAGAGACATAAAAGATCGCCTTCAATGGCGTTTGAAGGAAACTGACTTAGCCATAGTGGAGAAGGACAGAGAATTGACACAGAGATTAGAAAATGAGTTGAAACTTAGGCATGCTTTAGAGCTGAAAGAAAGACAATTGGCTGCTTTGGGAGTTAGCCATGAGATGGAAACAAGTAGTTTCAATGCTGAGAATGATCAAACAACAAGAAATGAGCATGAAGATGGTGGTGGTGGTGATCAAGGTTTTTGTGAGTTGAGGACTGGTGAGGATGAACAAAAGCTTGAGCCAGAACATGACATGTTTAGTAAGTTACAAAATGATGGTGTTGGTAGTAAAAAGGTTGAGGAGATGGGTTCTGACATAGACATACTAAAGCAGACTATGGATCTTGCTTTTGGGAAGATGCAATCTGCCCTTTTCTTATGCGAGATGAGGCCAAAAGAGAGGGAATGGAAGTTGGCAATTGAAAAAGATGTGATGTCTATATCAATTGGAAGCTCCATAAGGAATTTCCAAGAGAACATTGAAGCACAAGTGAAGAAGGATGAGAATAATGTTGTCAAAGTTTGGAAGGAGCACTGGCCACGGTTGATGAATGAGTTTACAAGTTTGCAGCATGAATTTTCCTCTTTCTATGACACATATCCTGAGGATTCTGATTGTTCATCACTTTCTTCCCCAGTAAAGCCTTCTTCCCCAACAAGGCCTTCTTCGCCTGAAGGAAGTCATGAAATGCCTAACAAGTTCTCTCAAAAGGTGGAAGAGACAGAAAAGTTTGCAGAAGATGAAGAAAATGAAGATGGGAGCAAGTATGTTGCGAAGTTGATAAAGAGTCACGAGTCCATTATTCGCCGAAAGAGTGAAGAACTGAATTTGAGTAAGCATGGAGTATTACAAGAAAGAAAGGCCTCATATTACAGGAGAAGAAAGGAACTAAATCGTGTTAAAGAAAGAATCCATGCCGTCACTGAAAAATTGGACAATTTTATATATCGGAATGTTAAACTTAGTGAAAATCTTTTCAAGCAACGATGCATTCATGACACGGAACCGTTTGCATTGAGGAGGTTATCAGAAGTAGATGAGATTCATAGTAGCAAGGCTGATGAGAGTCAGAGAAGTGCTGAAGAAAAGGTAAAACAAATCTGTGATGCAGAAAATAGAAAACAGAAGGAATTAAAGATGGTGTCACTAATGTACAGGGAATTTAACACAGATAAAAATTTGAAATCAGAAAATGTGTCTGGTTCTATAGATGATCAAGCAGAAAAATTCAATAGAAAATTCTTAAACTTTGAGTTGGAGAAGCAAGTACAGGAGCATGTATGTAAGTATTACATAAGGGAAGTAATCAATGAGTGGAATGAGAACATAGAAGAACAAACAATTGAAAGGAAGATTAGAGATGACATAAATTTGATTTTCTTGTCTGAGGCAGCAAATCAAGAATTTTCCTTAATGAAAGGACATGGCAGAGATGCTAAGGAAAGTTGTTTACGGTGCTTGACATGTAGTAACCAAGTAGATAAAATAATAAATTGCACCATAAGTGAGGATATATCCATGTTTATCTTTCGGAAAACTGTGGATGAATTCAACAAAAAGATGGTAGTTTGCGAGGTAGACAGTGCCATAACAGAACAGATACATCAGATTGTCTTCTGTGAAACATTGAAAAACTTTGTCAATATTGCAAGTTTAGCTTCAAAGGAGCATAGAGAAAATAGGAGAAATTTTCTGGATCAGTTACAGTTTATGTCTGTAGAAAGTTTTCTGAAGGAAGATGTCTGTATGGTTGTATTCAAAGTCATGCTTGAGGAATGGGGATGGGAACTAGATGACTACTATATGGAGAATTACATCAGTGAGAAGGTAAACCAAGTTGTCATGGTTGAGACATTGAATGATGCCTTTTTCTTGACCATGGAAGTTGATTCATTGGTTCAAGACAATACCATGGAAGATAATTGCTCTACCTCTTCTATAATGCTGAACCAAGTTTGGAAAGCTCAGGGAGAAGAGAACTTGACAACTATATTGTTAGAGTCTCTACTTAGTTGTTTTGAGGCAGAGGAGAATCTGATGCTAAGTGCAAAGTGTGAGATCAAGGAACAATGCAGGCAACTAGACTTGGGTTCAGAACGTGGAGACCTACATGAGCATGAAATATTTGAAGATTTGATAACTGGGGAAGAACAAACATTCTCTTCACTGACCAGCAAGGTAGAAAATGTGTTGCAACAATTGGGTATGAGCAAGGCACTTCTGAGGCACTTAGGCACCAGCTTAGGGCACAGTCTACGTGATTCAGACAGTTTTCAGAATCAAATGTCAAATAGTGAAGAAGGTCAATTGAGGCTATCTTCTTCTGCCTTCATGCCCCTTCTGAATCTTTTACTAACATTTGCAGAATTTGGGGCAATGATATGCCAGAAGTTTGAGATGATGACTGTGAGGTATTTCACCATCATTGTTCATCAATATTTTTCACATGCATACCATTTACCTATTATCTATTTTTTCCTTCCCTTACATTTTCCCAAACTATTCATACAGATTGGAAAAGATGAAAGATTGTTTGGATCCTCTTATTGAGTTGGTTGGTTGCTTCAGGAACAAGGAACTACTTTATCAGAAGGCCTTCATTAAAAGGTGCCAGAATCTCCAAAAGGCTGAAGCAGAGGTCTATAGCATAATCTTAAACATTTTACATTAGTGAAATTTAAGGAGTCATTTGGTTTGAGAAATGATTTTTCTGTTTTAATTACAAGAGTACCCCTTTTTTCACCTTTTTTTTTTCTTGTTTTCAAATGTTTGTACAGGAAACATTGAAAACAGAAAACATTATAAAGTTGTTTTCACTGTTTCCAATACAAGATTTTGAAGACAAGCAACTGCATCAAGACAATATGACATTTTGCAGAAGTAAAAACACAATGAAAACAGGAATAGAAAACGTTTTCTCAGACCAAAGTGTCCTAATATTTCTGGTTATTCACCTTCTTGCAAATGCTAGTATCATTGGAAACCACTCAAAATCTAAAGTTTTTCTGTTTAAATATAGGTTGATCTTCTAGGTGATCAAGTTGATACACTTTTAACGTTACTTGAGAAGATATTTGCAACCCTTCATCAGCATGCACCAGCTTTGCAGCAGTTCTTTGAGGTGAAAAGTTCATGTTCTATTCGATTTTCCAGTTAAGACTATGACCTGCCCTCAAATTATTTTGAAAGATCATTGGTCTTAGTTTATATCTCAATTCTTAAATTTGGTGCACCATTATTTTTTAATTATTTTTCTTTTTTATTTGCTCTAATCTTTGACAGGTCTATGACATTTTGGAGTTGATAAAAAGAGAACTGATTAGTGGATCTGTTGAGTCTGTAACTGGTGTTGTGTCGTAATCAAATGTATGTTGTACTATTCATGAAAGCACAGAAAAATGGGTTGCCTCTATCAGAAAGTTTACAAGAAAATAAGAGCTCATACCAGTAAGTGATTTGGCATAAGGAGGCCACACTAACGGATCATCTACTTATTCAAAGTGTAAATAGATTAGTGGTCAATTAAATTAAATGCTAGAGAAAAGCTTATCGACATTATAAATTTTAACTTTAATTAAAGAGTAGTATATGTACATCCTGAAGCAGAACCAAATCTTTTAGTAAGGCTTCAATCTTTGCAGCCTTTGCTGCAAGTCAAATGCAATGAGCAGATTCTATGTTCCTTTATAAATGCTTTATTAGAAAATGACTTTGATATCATAGCGGAATTGATACCAATGTTGAAGATCCCTCGTCAGCTGAATATATGACTAAATAAGTGGAAACAAACTTTACTTATTGAACTAGTTTTATAGGATTGACTTAGGATAGATTCCACTACCTTAATATGCTTCATTCCCAAACTTTGGCACCATTTTCAATCTCTCTACCTTCAAATTCAGCACACATGTGACATGATTCTATTGCGAAAGCAGGCATGAGCAGGAGAATTTTGATATATGTTTAAACAGGAAAAAAATGGCATTTATGAGGGCAATGCTAGTATATCTTGCAGGATCTGCTCCACCACAATGCCACATGCAAATAGTTCAGCCACAACAAGTGCTACATTTGCATTTAAGAATTCCTTTTGACCATAAAGCTCAGGTTCCCTCTTGTGCATTGCCCATGCCATAGCTGGTGGGAGTACTCCATAGAGGACTGTCATGCAATATCCCCCCTAGTTCACAATAAAACATCAACAACCACTAACCACAAGAAAAAGAATTTGTCGTATGTACTTGAAGGATTTTAATTGATCAATTGAATTGAAAAAATATTTTTAATTTTCAAATTTAATTACAGAAATTTCACCTGATTTTCATCTTAGGATAAATGATCAGCAAGGTCCATGAATGTGTAAAGTGTTGTCCATTTAGTCATTGAAAGAATGAAAAATCATATTTAGTCTGTGAATATGTGAAAGGTGTGATTTTGCCCCAGAATATTATAACTCAATGACAAAATAGTCCTTTATTTAGTGCCAGATGGTCCTTAAAATTTCATGTTAATGACAAAATGGTCCCACAAAAACCTTAACTGTAGAATGCAATTGCCACACTTCTCACAAATTCAGTGACTAAATCAAAATCCTCATTCTTTTAAGAACTAAATTGACAGTTTATCACGTATTCAAGAACCTAATTGGTCATTTATTCTTCATTGTATTTCTTGTATTTCAAAATTTATATCAAGGAAAAGGTAAAAATATAATATAAATGCAGAAAACATTCATTGTTCTTGTATAAATTTTGAAAACACAAAATAAGATGACATTTTTGCAACTCAAAGTAAAAACAAAGAAATGTTTTTTCAAACCAAACCACCACTTAAGCTTCCAATGCCACACAGACAGAAAGACCTCTTTCTCAGCTTACAGCAATATCTGTGGCAGCAGAGAATGCATCCGGAAATGTTGTTGAGACAAAGAGAGAGGGAGCAACTACCATTGTTACAGCTGTGACATTTGTTTTATTCCTGCTCCACCAATTTCCCTGTCCAAAGAACTTTCTTCATTACAGCATAGCATGATTCTTTATTAACTGTGTAATAGGGTAAAAAAAGGAAACAGTTGTAGTTAGAATAAAGGTGCATAATTTTAGTTTTACCTTTTCTGTGGGAGAGGAATTCCAGGTTCCATTTTTAAGTTGCTCCTTGAAGAATTCTGAGAAGGCTAGGAGGGTGCCAATAAGTGATGTACCTACTGCCAAAAGTGAGAAGGCAGCAACCATAATTGAAACACCATTGTTTCTCAACCTAAAGAATTGACATTTATGAATTTTAGTTGATTGAGGTACAAATTAATAGTCCAGACAATTTTGAGAGGCTCTATTGCTTGTGATGAAAGGGTAAGAAAAAAATTGCTTTCTCTTGGTTTCACAAGAATGGAAAAGCTTGCATCAATACTTTCATGTTCATAGTATATCAAAGTCTAATAACTTTGTGTAGTTCATGTAACCGACCTTTTCTGGTAGGATTAGACTCTTTTTACAGAAGATTTTGCTGAGTGAGTTTTACACAAGGTTTTCCAAAGTTGCCTCTAACTTTATTAGATACCAACACAATTGTCCCCAAGTTATTCTACAGGGAAAAAATTACCTGTATAACAAGGCAACCGGATCAACTACTTGTTTTGCTTCAGCTGCAAGACCAAGAGCAACTGCATCCCAGACAAGCACTGCAACCAGTGGCACAAGAGCACCAATAAAAACTGAAGCTTTTATACGACGAAGGTCACCTTCCAAATAACTGCAAATAACTGCAATGTTTGTAAGCCAAATGTTATAGCAAAACCATTCTCATAAAATTCAAAAAGCCTAGAATCATGAAGAAACACATATAAGACTTGAATTCAACGTACAACCTTAATTGTGGCACTTTTTCTTTATATGTAGCTTATATTGTTACTTTTGTTCATTTTCATTCTCAACTAACACTTGAATTCCTAATATATATATATATATATATATATATATATATATATATATATATATAATTTTTTTTTTTATT
>Ga0099824_1000189_pt1 | contig 58992 bp, 28 predicted proteins | sample SiratrowhiteBW_FD_76837 | JGI IMG/M metagenome (GOLD analysis project Ga0099824, IMG submission 76837) | Root nodule microbial communities of legume samples collected from California, USA - Siratro white BW | ecosystem: Host-associated > Plants > Roots > Nodule | place: USA: California... | reverse complement strand
TATATATATATATATATATATATATATATATATATATATATATATATATATATATATATATATATATATAATATTTGATTTTGATATAATTAAAAACTTTATAATAATGTGTTGCTTATATAAATAATATAAAGCGTAATATCTCTCAATTTTATTGAAATACTAAAATTAAACTCTACATTACTAGCAATATATTTATTCAAAGAGCTGAGAAAATATATGTTAAAGTAAGATGGTGAAATCATTTATATATAAAAGAAATAAGCATACTTATGTACTACGTAAATGTCTATCTTTAACTTGTGATTGCTAGGGATCACGTGTATGAAAAACCTTGCATTAAATATCAGAGTAATAAAAATAATAATTTCCTATTTGCAAAAACTTAAATGTACTGACAAAAATTTGCTTTTTGACCACTAGTACCAGGTAACATTTTTTAGGTAATAAATGTATTAAATATTACATATAAATTATTCCGTCCGTTAATATAATTTTTTTCTTGTAATACCTAAAGTTAAATCTTATAACATTTACCAATGTTAACTTCATTTTTTATACTAAAATTTTCCTTTTCATCTTGTGCACTATACTCATTTATTTATTTTTTCTAAAGTGCCTTTGTTCCTTTTACCTTAAATCTAAATTACTTTCATTTCTCATCTTGAATAAAATATTCTCACGTAATTGGCAAGATATTTAATAATATTTATTGCAATTATTACACTTTTTCTATTGACCTCACGTAACTCTATATTACGTGAACAAAAGAACACATGAGCATGAAAAAGAATGCAAGGATTTGAGAACATCTTTAGTTAGATTTTGATGATCTACACTTTACCACAAACGAGCCCACTGTTATGCTGCGAAAAGAGTCTTATTTTATTAGTCCCCAAATTTTCTTGACAAAAATCCTGACCAGGTTCATCAGGAAAATAAAAGCAAACTTTATTTTCTTTAGATTTCTGCATATGCATGGTGACATAAATTTATCACCTTTATTTGTTCTCTGAGAAAAATATCTTTGCTATATATAGATGACTTGCTGTGCATTTGTTTAGCCAAGACAGTAAGACTTTGAAACATGTCAAGAGATGTTTTGTTGGCTGTCTCTTGGAGTTCCTCTGAACGCTTCATATAGGATAGTCTTTCTTCAATGAAGTGTTTGGGGGAACTCCTGGATTCAACTAACACTAAAGGGTGAACAAAATTCATTTCACTTCCACATGTGAATTTTTGTACTTTGAAAACTTAAAAGGAGCCAAACTCTTTTGATTGCACGTGTCTAGAGCATTTCTGTCTTCAACTGTGATCGGGGTTTTTTTGTTTTCTAGTTTCACAATGGATTCTAGCTTGCATAACACATTGCAAATGTTTGTTTATTTATCTGTTACCTAACCAACCTGGTGTTCAATAATTGCCCTCCATATTCTGCAATGTCAGATTCTGTTGTCAAATACTGCTTTCATCAGAGTTTTGCAAAAGTTTAAACAAGATTCATCCATGAATTCTGGTATAATTACAAATTCAACAAATAAAACCGGTAGATAAATTTCCTGCATTATCACATGTCTGCCTCAGTTCCAACAATTTCGAAACAGATTTAGCATTCCAAAATCCCTGGGTAATCCTTGGAACCTGTAGTCATCTTGTGTTCTTTTTACACAAAATTATTATGGTTTCGGAAATCAACATTTTGAAAGCATTTTCTGTTTCAGGTCAGCCAAGAAGAGCTGTAATTCAGGTTCATTGGATCTTTGGATTAAATACAACGGTGATGGTTTAGCCAAAGGAGTTTCTGGACGCCCTGGTTGTGGGAAAATTATCGAGATTGATCTACTGCCACATTGGAGTGGTTGTTTATTTATTTTTATTTTTTTTAATACTGTTAAAATTACTTTTACCCTTCACGCAGAACTTATGGCAGCACTAATGGCCACAGAAATAGCTAGAGATAAGGGATGAAACAACATGCATGAATAACTCCACGTTCCTTCCAAAATCCTAACTCTTAATTAGTGCCTTGAAAACTTAGAAATAAATAGTTAAATTGTATAGATCTAAATTAATGTGGTTTGATAATCCAAAATATATTTTAAATTTCTTTTATTAATTGTATAGATCTAAATTGCTTTGGTTTTAACTCAAATCCAAACACATACACCTTGTTTTTGTTATTTCCAACAATTTTATACCAAAATTGTAATTCATTAGATAAACACTCCTATAAGACGTGCTAATTGGGATGTTTCTTTTCGTACACGAGTAAACTTTATGTATCAACATCAAAATAAAAATAGTTATACATTGAAAAAATATAAAAAAATCACTTTTGGAGAAATAAAACTACCCTACGAGAAATAGATAATGTTTTCTTGGGTTTTTCTTTTTCTTAAAGTTATACAAATCAAATGGCTTAAAGGTCTAGATTCTTTCATTACATTTTAGAAAAGTAATTATAGATTGTTTTAATAATTTTAAAAGATAATAATGTATACTTTTGGTCAAAAGTGGAGATGATCATGACAAAATTTTGTTCTTCCAGGCATAAGAAGTTGGTTTTGGAACTTGACCCATGACATCTCGGGTTTGAAAGCTTGGCTTTAGGAGTTTGATCTTAGAGGTCAATTCATCAGAGTTCAGTTTTGGGAGCTCAGTCAAGAAACTCGATCTTGGGAGCTCAGTTTTAGATGCTCGATCTTGGAGCTACACCTTGTGGGTTCGGTCTTAGAACATGAAACTAGAAACTAGGTTATGGAGGGAGTTCAGATACTTTGCATAACTAAAAGTTTAGTTTTAAGGATAAAATGTATAGGAGAATTGTTTTGTAATAAGATTGGAGTACCACTAAAGTATTTTCAGTAATTTTATTCTTTACCGTTCAGTTATGTTTTTTTCTTTTTTAAGTTTTAAACCCATATATTATATTACCCTGATTGTATAGTGTGTCCAAAATTTTTCTGCTGCACAGGTAGTCATTAGAACATTGCTTCCTCTAACTCAAACTTCATAAACTAACATAAATTATATACAATCATAATTCTTCCTCCATTAAATTCCTAGCATGACATTAATTTTCTTTGAAGCTAAAATCGGGACAAAAGGTATATTGAGGTTATTGGTACAATATAGCTCATTTTAAGATGTAAACACTGTTTTCTAAATTGAAAATGAGATGTACATTCTTCATGTTTCGTTCAACATGTATCAAATGCAGCAAAATGTTGCTGTAGCCTTGACATTCAACTGAAAGTAGGTAAATATAACTAACCTGACGTCAAGATATTGAATTACTATACCCTCCTTTGCTCCACTCAATGTCTACAGCAGAATCTGAACTAAACAACCAAATATGTGTGTAAACCATATATAATGCAAGAATTTTTTCTAGTACAACAAAAGATAATAATCTCATTATGCTTTCACTGTTTGAAAAGGAATCAATGAAAAAATCTCTCAAATGACAATTTTAAATGTTAAACAACTATTTGATGTGAAATAAGTCCTTAAATTTAACTATTTACCATCATTTCAGTCTTTCCCTCTATATATGTTAATATTATCATTTAATAGCATGCTTTCTTAAATTTTGGATTAATGTGCTAATTAAATTTTTAATGATTTTTCTAATTTTCTTCCATTTAGGAATTAATATGACATTATCCTACAAATTCAGGAATCAAAGAAACTAATCACTCAAGAAAAAAAACAAATTCAACATTAAGATAATTTTAGGAGATAAATCCTGAAGGAACAGAGTGCAGAGTGATGTCTACGAAATAGGGAAAATGATCATGTATGTTTGTCATTCCAAATATATTTTGTTTACACACACACATATATATATATATATATATATTCTTTCTTGCAGATAATTTTTTTCGCATTATAGCATATTTTTATTGTATCATCATAAGAGTTTGTATTTCGTAAAAGAACCTTTCAATTGTTTTTAAAATGAAGGAATGCCAAAGTCACCTTTCTCTTCACTTCAGTTTCTTTCCTTCAACATTAAACGTTGTCAAATGAATGTTCTAATCCTTTAACCATCAGTTAATTCACCTATCTGTTGCTTCAAATTGTGAAAAACTTTTGTTTTTTCTTTAAGCTTGTGATTAGAGTGCCCTGAATTAAAAAGAAGTATTATAAGATATTTATTTCCTTAAATGAGTTCAAGTATGTCTACTCATCAGAAACATTTAAGACCCTAAAAAGCTGAAGCATTTAAAACAGGAACAAATTGGAGAAAAGCAAAATATTGGAACATCAGAAAACTAGGTTCTAAATGTTGAGGGTTCCAAATTCAAAAGAAAAAAAAAAGAAAATTAAAGCATAAAATTAGTAATTCTAAAAATATTAAAAAGTCTAAACTTTTACTTTGCATATCATTGCTGTTTGTTAAAAAAAAAAAAAAATTGGTTTACAGCTCAAAGAGAAAAGATGAACACGATCTTTTACCGAAACACTAACGTTAACGTTTACTTATAATAGCATATATTGTATAAAATATTTCACAATTCATATGATATGGTTAAACATAAAAGCTGTTTATATGTGTAGTATCATTACATAATATTTTTATTACATGTTATAGAATAAAGTTATGAGGTTGTTACATAACTCAATTACAATTAAATGTTTACTAAAAAGGATAATTTATTCATAAAATTTTAACAGATTAAGCTGGGTGGGCTTGACAAGTGGGGTTGTACCTGATTTACACCAATTAAGAAGTGTTGTCATGTGAATAAAAGGGTTGAGAAATATTATCAAGTAAGCATAATACGGTATTTATACGCTAAACCCTTGATTTCCTTTTATTGGGATTCGTACACTCTAATTCAGAAGAGAGACAAAGAATATTTCTACCTTTTTCTTTTAAGGACACTCACATAAACAGTGCATTTCACTTTTTAAAATAAGAACAATACGTTTTCAATTTTTATATTGGTGAATGTGATGACCATATATCCACTTTTATACTGATAAATTAGTTATTAAATTTTAGAAAATACCGGATTTAAAATTTCTAAACTTAAAAGGAATATGATAAATTCTTATATAAAAAAGGCCAAATCTAAATATTTATTAAAATAAATGAGAAAAAAACCAATGTATAAATACTAAGCCTATTTTTCTCCTAAATATATCTATATATGTAACTGTATAACCTGTTATATTTTCACTGTCTTTTCAAATGATCGAAAATGACTGGAAAAGGAACAAAGAATGTAAGCTTTTGATGATGTTCTGAATCACTTTATTGGCAGCAACGAGCCCACTCCATCACTTCCACTCGCTTCTTGCCGAACATCCTGTCCAGGTTCGGAGAAAGAAAGCACCTTCACTACGTAGAACTCTCCACCTCCACATAATATTTTCATTTATTTTCATCAATGATCATGAAAATTTCCACCTTAAATACACCAGTTTGTTGTGTCTTTGTCTATTCAAGACAAGTGGAGTTGCATTGCATGTGTAACTGTTTCATTGATCTTCTGTTGGCTGTATCCTGGAGTTCCTCTGAACGCTTCATGTGAAGGGCTATTATAAGCCTCCTTCAATGAAGTGTTTGGGGGAACTCTTGGGCTTAACCAACACTGCAAACCAACAACTGAACAAAATTTCGTTCATTCACAACCAACATTGCTATTCTGCATAATTTACAGTATCAGCATGTTCTAAATTGCACTTGCATCATGATTACGGTTTTTTTACCATAATAATTCTGTTTGTCTTGATTCCATTATCATATGCTAAATCTTGAAGTGAATTTATCAGGTTGAAGAAGCTTTAATGGAAGTGCATTGATCATTATTTTAGTAAATTCATGGATATAGGGTATTCCTTTTGAAGGTTTATATTTATGAAAGGATTATGTCATATAACCTTTGCAGAGAGTGAGTGGTTCTTTTGTCATGACTGTTACAATTTCATCTAAAACATTAGCGTTGTACCTCTTTAATGTTACTCGACTTTGCTGATAAAAAAATGAGTTTATGTAAAGTTTTCAGGCTAGCTGCAGAAACTTTTTTTATATATAAACTTCATATTTACATATATTTTTCTTTGGATGCAAACTTCATATTTTTTTTTTCTTTTATGATTCATTTTGAAACCTTTTTCCTTTGTTTAAAATGTAAGCACACAATATCTAAGCTTTACTTTGTGCGCTATCTTCATCAAAGTTTAATGCATATATTCCAGTAAAAGTAGCATCTGGTGATGACCTGCTTTATTTCCTGTTTCTTTTCAGTTATATTGTTTATACTATATATTTATAATATTCTCTATTACATAACTCTTTAATATATCTCCTTTTGTATTAAGAGACTTATTTTACTTTTTTCTTCTTCTTGTCTTTATTTTGTTGTCCCTTTTCTTATTAAAATGTTATGCAGAAATTCAATTTACTTTCCTCTATTTTTCAATTTGAACATTTTTAGTCCATAGCAGAAAACTCGCGCAGTTGACACTAATTTTGGCAGTTCTTAGAAGCATCTCAAACAATTATGCACATGGTACGGTAGTATTGAGATTGATTCTCTATCGTACCAAATTTTAGCAGTCAATAAAAATAATATTATAATTGGTCATTTAAAAGTACATGTTTAGGAGAATCATTTTAAAAATAGTATAATTTAAATTTGAGTTAAATTCAATTAATAAGACAAATTTTAAATTTAACTGAAGTTTAAACTATTTCAACTAAAAACAACAAGCATGTCCGTAGTCATCTATGAGATAAAAAGCTATTTAGCTCAGACTTCAAAATCTTGAATGCCAAGACTTGTATAGCACCTTCACCATTAGAGTTTTTTAATGATGGAGTTTAGATAAGATGCTTAAGAACTTAAATTCAATCTTTATTTATTGTCATTGATCTATAAAGAAAAACATTGAACTCAGTCCAAATGTCCATGCCACTTTAGGCATACTATCTTGGGAGAAGGTTTCAAAAGGCAAATGTGACACACTTTCATTTTCAACACAACACACTACGCATAAACTCAAGTCTTCTTGATATGTGATTCGCCCATAGCCATGTTGTCAAAAGTTGATATTCTATTCCACACCACACCTTCCATATTTTATCAGAAAAAATAAATTAAATTAATGGAGTATTTTAGGGATCTTTTAATCCTTATACAAAATAATGGGAAGCCAACTCCCATTAATGAACAAAATATTAATAACTTCATATGGGATGAACATTTCCAGAGTTAATTTCTTAAAATTATCATAATATTTTAGTACTTGAGGAGGAAAGATGAATTTCGTGGATCCGACCAGCAAAACCATACATATATAAATTTTAAGAATATAAGAATATAAAACTTATAAATATAACATTATAATAAAAAATATCAATAATGTAAGAAATGCTAATGGCATTAAGTTTTAACTTGTGCATTTTGTTCTATTATTTTATTTAGTATGATATGTTTTTCAAAACAATCACTAAGATATAAAACAATATAATTAATTTGTATTCTTAGTTAATTATATGAAATAGAAATATCGATATGTATTTTAATGTGAGTAATATTGTATTTCAAAGTAGAGTAAATTTCTTGTTAACATTTTAAATTATCATTTTAAAATAATTTAATATGATATACAAAATAAATATAATTAATGTTGATAAATGAATAGTAAAATGAAATGTAGTCATAAATAACTTTAGTAAGTTACTTTTTTTATGTTTTTTAGTGTATATATTTAGGGAGAGAGAGAGAGTTAGGGAAAAATAAAAAATGTAAGTATAACATATGTCATGAGAAGGATAAGGAAAAAAATTAAAGTTAATAGCTAAGATGATAAAAAGAGGTAAAAGAAGAAATGAAATAAATCTTCAAAGGGAGATAATAGTAAACACAAGTCTCAAACTTATCACGATTCAGAACAAATATCTATATACAGTTTCTGATAGAAATTCGTGCAGAGCAGACCTAGCTACTGTACCTATTACATGCCATGTGTGGACCCTCCCCTTACTCAGTTCTGACCTTAGTGAAAAACTCTCCCACCCTCATAAGTTAACCCCACACAACAATAGCTTATGGACTTCATTCACCAATCCTAATAACACTAACCAACACCAAACTCCCAAGACCGCAAAAGAACAAGGTCAAATAGACTCAAAGCACAACATAAATGTTCAGCTGATAAGTACTAAGACTTCCACCACCCTGAGTTAGTTTTACCCCTTAACGGTTTATTTAGACCTTCTCATCCTTCATACAATGTAGCACCTTCTCTCACTTTTCCTTTGACTTCGTAGCTAGCCTTCATTTTCATTTTCATACTAATTCTTCTGCTTTGCATAAGCTGATTTAACTGTGTATTCGTCTACCTCTTCATCTCTCTACATTTATACATCCTCAGAGTTTCTGTATATAAAGTCATTTGTTCTATTTATACAACGAGGTTTGCTATTATCCCACTCAAATCAACCTCTCCTCAATTTCAAACACCATTTCCACTTATTTACAATCCGAACTTCTAAATTAACTATTGTTTCCCTCCTCTCCTCTTTTTTGCATTTACATACATTTTCAACAGTATATTCTTAAGAGGATAGTTACCAGTCCATTTAACCTCCTAAAAGTATATTTTATAACCTTTTTCAATCTTTAAAATAATATTTTTATCAAACCAATGTCCTTCTCCTTTACACATACTTTCATTAAGTTTCCCATAAAATATAAATCCTTATTAACATATAGTTCATTAACTTTTAATTTCTAGCATTCAATATATTTTATTAAAAACAATATTCATTTGGTAAACTAATCAACTTTAAAGCAATAATTTACTTTTATTATAAAAATAAATAAATGTAAGTTTCAAGAATGACTATCAAAATTATATGAAATCCTAAATGAATTTTGAAAAGCAAATCTGTTCACACTTTTGGAAATTAAATGTATATTTTGGGAAAGATGAAAAGGAAAGGAAAATTCCTAAAATCGTAAGAAATGTTCTCATACTAAGAGATGAAATGTGTAAGAGTTGACCGATATTATCAAATATGCACAATTGGATATTTGTAATGTGTGATTGATGAGTGAGTTACTTGGAATTGAATTCAGAAAGAAGAATAAGAATACTTTTATCTTTTCTTATGAATAGGCATAGAACAGCTAAGTGGAAGGGCAACAAAAAGGATCTACGTTAGCTTTTTTGTAGTATTGAATCACTTTAGCATCAACCAGCTACATCCTGACCAGGTTCAGAGAAAGAAAGCACCTCATTGAGTTCAATTTTCCATGTCCACATAAAATTCTTATTTATTTGATCAACGATGATGAAAATCACCACCATAAATACATCACTTGCTGTGTCTTTGTGTATCCAAGACAAGTAGTGAAGAAGTATGAATCTGTTGGCTGTATCCTAGAGTTCCTCTGAACGCTTCACGTGAAGGGTTAGCTAGTATAAAACTTTCTTCAGTGAAGTGTTTGGGGGAACTCTTAGCTTCAACCAGCAAATGAACCAGCGTTGCTCTTCTGCATAATTTATATTATCAGTATTATTAGCACAAAACCAAATTTACCTTCTCTACGAAAACCACTGGTATTCTTTCTAAATTTCAATTCTCTCCACAGGTGTATCTTTTTGAGTTATATTATTTATATATAAAATAACTTTTATACAATTTTCATCTCTTTCCATCTTATCAATCATCTTATTTTACCCATCTTGTCTTTTTTTCTGCTGCTCAGTTACATAAGTTTTATCCAGAAATGCAATTTCTCTCCTTTTTTTTTTTAATTTAATACTACTTAGCAGTTAGCTATCCCAGACCGTGAGTTGATAAGAAATTTTGACGGTTCTTAGATTAATGCATTTTGCACAATTTTGCTTGGGGTATATTAGTAGTATATGGACTTAATACATTCTCAGCACTTACTGTGTACGTTGTTAGAACTTATTTTGTGAAAGCCCATGTTTTTGTTTTTGTTTACATTTGAATTGAAGATTGGAATGGTCAAAATGAACATTTCTATGAAAAAAATGTTAATTTCTTTCCAAACGTTGGAATAGAGCACATCCAAAAATAAAAGAAAAAAAAACAAATTATAAGAATAGTCGACCAAAACTCACAATATATAAAAGAAATGACATGAGTCACGTAAAGCGAAATTATGGTAATCTACTTTTTTTTTTTTTTTTTTTTTTAGAAACTGTAAATTTATAAAGAAGTAAGTGAATTTAATCAAATGAAGCGTCTCTTCGACCAAAGCATATAAATAGAGGAATTATAAATGTGAATATTCATAATATTAATAATACTTATAATAATAATATTATTATTATTATTATTATTATTAATGATATTAATAATCATATTAGTAATATTGATAATTTTAATAATACTAATAATAGTAATAATGATATTAGTAATAATAATAATAAATTTCATAAGACTAATATTAAATATAATAAAAATAATATTATTAATTACATAATATTAATAATAATAACTATTAGTAATAATATTAAAAATATTAATAATAATAATTTTAATAAAATTAATTGTTAGTATTATTTACCAAAAAATTCACATATAATATATACGAATTTAAATCCGTATGTAATTATATATATATTTATATCTAGATACAGTTATAATGTACTATAAATGTATAATTTATAATCAATTATAATGAAAACAAAAATGATTATTTACACAATACAATGCGTACACAATTGATTATGAGGCATGGAAAATCAATTATGTAGGTCCTTACACTGATTATATGTTATATAGAAAACTATATAATCCATTATACTGATTATATGTTATATTGAAAACTACATATTCTGTTTGAATTGAATGAAGTTAATTTTCAAATGATATCTTGGAAAATAAGCATTGCCTCTGTTTGAATTGAATGAAGTTAACTTTCAAATAACATTTTGGAAAATAAGCATTGTCAGAGTTACTTTCTCACCAAATCTTTTCACTTGAGAGAAGAAGGAAAGAGGATGGTTCAAAAACTTTTCATCCTTATCACTTCAAAATTATAGAAGTAAACTACATTAACGTTTCTATTTATCTTACTATCATGATGGGTGTAAAACTTAAGTATTCTTATTGTACGTATTGTGTAAATGACTAGAATATCTCATGTGCTTAGTTTATAAATATATAGTATATTTTGACGATAAAAATAATTATATCTTTCAATTCTCACCAAGGGCATATTATTCTATATAAACATAAACTGAATGTCTACATTTATATAAGATTATGAAAGGAACACCAACTTTAATTAAATAATACATGAAGCATTAAAAATAATGTACCCTAAGTATTATTCATGGAAAAAATAATTATATAATCAAAAATAATTATATAATCAAAAATATTTATATCATAACTTACTACTACATGATGGTTTGAGAAACAATTCTACTACTAGTTCTCGTATCAACTCTGGCAATGGTCGACAAACTGACTACTTGAAGACAGTTTGAGAAAACTCAAACCTAAGTACAACTTAAGATGACATGACACCGTAAAACAGGTATTAATTCAAGTATTTAATACATAATCGCCTCACTAATCAAGTTGATAATTATGGGTATTGATGAACAGTGACTAAACTCATAACATTCCCTATAAATAAAAGGGTGACCCATAGGTATGACTATTGTTCCTATTACACATCTACTTGCACTCATTCTGACTTGAGTGTCATAATGTCTTTACAGGTAGCTTCAAGTAAAGAATTCTAACAGCTAAAGTCGGTATCATTTATTCTCCTTATTCCAGTACCCAACGTAACACAGGAACATTATTAAACAAAATATATGTAATATTTGTTAATAATAGCACGAGAGTAGCTATAACCCTTAAATATATAACCTTAGTAATATTAAAATGTATATTACTTCATTTTTAGAAAAATAAAATTGTTCAATTCATTTACCCCATATTTAAATATGTATTTGAAATTTAACACTTTATGAACTTTGTTTCATATTTTTTTTATTGTTTTAAAAGTAACAAATAAAATAAAATCTAGCATGCAATTTTAAATGGAGAAAGTACCTTTTTAGTTTTTTTTAACAAAAAAAATAAAATTAATGAAAACAATTTAAGGATGTTTCAATTCCATTACAAACCAACCTAACCCTCAAAACTATACATCCCATGATACAAACTACTAAATCCGTAAAGGATACTTACAAGACTATCCCGTCACACATAAAATCCAAAGAAAGTTATACTACCAAATGAATAATAATAGCGAACTATACATGAAGACAATCTCCAGAAGACCTCCACAATCGACTTTTCAATTTTATTATGTCAAAAGTTAATGTTATATGCGATATATTATTATTATATGCTAAATTATTACTATTATTATTATTATTTTGATTAAGTAGTAAAAAATTATTACAATTCATTGTATTAAGAGAGGCTAATTGATTAAGAGAAGTTTTATAAGATAATTAAAGTGCTGTAGAATTACTAATGAAGTTGAAGCTTCCTTAGCTGATTTTGATACACTACAAGAAAAAAGCTATTTAGAAACCAATTTTTAGCTATCAAATAAAATAGTACTAATTGTGACCAGAATAATCACCAAATTAGGTTTTGGTTACTAAATAGCTATAAAATAAAAGTAATGATTAAATTTAGTGACCAATTAAATCAAGATAATTAGTATCTAACATTAGTTACCAATATTTTAGCCACTTCTAACATTTGGTTCTAAATTAGTGTCTAACAATTTAGTATCAAATGGTATAAGAATTTAGAATAAAATGTTATAAGTGGCTAAATCATTAGTAGCTAATGTTAGATACCAATTATCTTGACTTAATTGGTCACTAAACCCAATCATTACTTTTATTTTGTAGCTATTTAGCAACGAAAACCTAATTTGGTGATTATTCTTGTCATAATTAGCAACCATTTTATTTGTTAGTTAAAAATTGGTCTCTAAATAGCTTTTTTCTTATAATGATAAGATTCGAACATTGCACTCCTATTAAAGAATCTTTAAACTTCATTAATCAATTATAAATATTGGAAAAAAAAGCTAGGATTGAGCAATACATTATCAAATGAATCTGACTTGTATTGGCAAAAAATTGGATGTCACAAGGTTTATAGTCTATGCACTTAGTAAAAAATTATCAAAATTTATATTTCATTTTTTTGAACAACCAAAAATAAATTGAATTAAAAGGAGCATTTTAGGGATGTTCCAACCTTTATACAGTGACTGACTGTAATTGTGCTTAGTAAAGCACAATAGTTAGCGTCTAGCATTACACTATAAGCTTGGTCAATTGTACATTATGGTAAGCTAAAAAAGACATGGGGTTGTGCAATAACCATGCCTAGATTCTTGGTATTGGTACAAAGCTGCTCTATTAAGAAGGCCTTTGCATATTTGCCTCCTACATTAATTCCAACATAACGTGCAGTATCTATAATCCTTGCATCACCTGATCTTACCACGCTACCTATCTATACCTGCAAAACAAACAAACACCAGCCCTACTATTTTAATTGTTTTGGGTGCTCCCCCCCTCCACCCATTAAAATCACCACCTAAAACTCCTTTTACTTTCCTTTTACTCTAGTACATTAAACTAAGTCAAAGATTCCAAACACATTTTAGGTGAGAAGTGTCAATCAGAGTATGATAATGTGACTTTTAACAACTTATGCTTGATTCATAACCAGCCCTTTAGTTGTGCTAGACTAAATATTTCTTCTGCATCCACTACCCCTCTATTAAAAACCACTTTGTTCCTGTGATTCTATATTTCCAGCACAATTGTCACCCACATCTCTTTTCATGCATTATTTGCACATTGTCGGAGGCCTATTAAATAGAAGCTCAAAACGTGAATTATAGTAGATTCGTGTCTAACCGTTACAATCCCTACCCACCTGTCGCACCGGTCTCAAACTTTCTGTGCCACCTTACAATTGCCAAACAGATTTTGACTATTTTCTTCACCTTCTTGACATAATGGACACAACACATTTGTTAACTACAAGCTCTTTTGGCTAGGTTAACCTTGGTTGGGAGTCTATCCAACAATAACCTCCATGTATGCACCAACGCCAATGGAGCTATCTTTATATTCCATAACAGCTTAAAAACCTCAGAAGTCTGCATTTGGTCATCCTTGTTGAGCACCCTGTACCCTGATTTGACTAAGTAGACGGCTTGATCATCCCCTATCCACACCTTCCTATCCTAACCCTCTATGTGCCATCGAACTTTAGAGATTGTAGCTAGCAGTTGGTCTTCCTCATACTTCTCCTATACAAACCTCTCCTTATGCCAACCTAGATTCCAACTAGGGCTCTCTCCATTCCTAATTTGGCCCCAGTTAGTGAGGTCACCCACCATATTGTCCTTGCACTGAGAAATCATATACAATCTTGGAAACTTTTCTTTCAACACTTGACCATCTGTCCAGTTATTGTCCCAAAACTTAACTCGTCGTCCATCACCTAAGATTCATTAACATCTGGCATCAAACCATTTACCATGCGTATCGTTGTGAAGAATCCTACGAAAATCCTGCCACCACTTTGAGTGATTCCTATGGATCATAATGACGTCCAGGTTCCTCCAATTACCATACCTGGCATTGAGAACTTATCTCCACAAGCCCTCTTCCAATGTCCCATACCTCCATGACCACTTAGCTAGCAATGCAATTTTAAAACATTCAATGTACTTAATCCCCAAACCACAAACTTCTACAAGACTACACACCTTTTTCAATTTTACCCAAGCTACCTTTTTGACCTTAGATCCCCAATTCTAAAGAAACTTTTCCTATATTCTTCTAATTTGGTTACATACAGCAATCAGAACCTTAAAGAAGGAGAAATATAATAGGGATAAAGCATTGATAAATGATTTAATTAGACAAATTTGTCCCGCCATTAATAGCATGCTTTTCTCTCATCTAGAAAGTTTCGACCTAATTTTATCAACTATTGAATTAAGTTATATAAGTTCATATTTACTTTAGTTATAATATAAAATCGTATCTATTATAACTTTTTATGATATAATAGAAAATTTGAGCTTTATTTTTGACATCCAATTTCTTGTTGATTTTATATCAATTCCCCCTTTTCCTTTAAATGCTTCATATCAGCTCTTATGTGTAAAAAAAACAACTCTCGTTAAGTTTGCCCTAGCCTTAAAGCTCATACTATATATGAAAATGACTTAAAGGCAAGGATCTCACTGTTATGTTAACTTTACAATTACTTTAGCAGCAACGAGCCCACTCTATCACTGACTCCATATCCCTTCTTGGCAAACATCCAGACCAGGTTCATAGTAAAATAAAATGCCTTCACAACGTGGAATTCTCCATGTCCACACAAAATTTACATTTATTTTGATTAATAATGAACGTGAAATTCTCCACCAGATATAAATAGAACAATTGCTATGCCTTTGTGCATCCAAGACAAGTAGTAGAGAAGCATTTCAGGGATTTTCTGTTGGCTGTCTCTCGGAGTTCCTCTGAACGCTTCATCTGTATGATGGGGTTGCTAGTCTAAACTGGTACTCGTTATAGGCCTATGAAGTGTTTGGGGGAACTCTTGGGTTCAACTGACACATATATAGCTATGAGTTGGATTCGTTTCTTTTCCAAACACGGCTGTTACTTATTTGATTAGTTTTTTAGGGCAATACCATACTCAAGAAAGCTTTCAAGTTAGTTAATTATCATGTACACAAGGACAACACTGGTATTCTTTCTGTATTCAGCTATTATTACTTCTTTCAAGTCATCACTTCATTCTGCTTTCTTTGGTTCCATTGTCTGTCAAAGCCTTATAAGAATTTGTTGAGCTGAACAAGTTCAGCTGAAGGAGTGTTCTTGTATTACTCAGTATTTATATCCATGGAAATGGATCTTAATGATTATCATGTGCAGCCAAAGTTCTTTAAAAAAAAAAAAATTGCAGCTGAAACATTTGTTGTTATATATATGAACATGCACATTTTCCAAGAAAGACTTGTTATCTTTGTGTCAATTTAATTGTTTGTGGTCAGTCCACTTCTGAAGTTAGGTCAAGGATAATCAGTGTTTATGGTATTACATGATAAACTTTGGAGACTTGAACGTGCCTTTTCTCTAATTAGAAGCGGTTATATATGTGAATTACAGTTACAAGAAGTATGGTTTTGAAAACTATACACGCCTAACAAGATTTTAAATTAGGGTTTAGTTACAAGTTCATCGTCCATAATTTGAGAAATTATAGACAACTAGTACTACAACTCTAGTCACAGTGATCCTGAAACCTTACTATCGCTTCATGTGTTTCTTTTTGTTTTCTTTTTTTTCAGTTAGATAAAATATATTAAAAGACTATTAGAGGCTTCCAACCCTATAGAATAACAAGACATCAAATACCTTCTGAAGTTTATAGTGTTCCAACAATTATACTATACATGTTGTCTTGAGACTCTTTAGATATATCATTAGGGTTTTTTTTTTCAGATATATATATCATTAGGTTAATAGACCAATAAAGCCCTTTAACTTATTAGTGAACCATGACCATACTCTAAAGAAAATATATTTTTAAGTTAACTTATTAGTCATGTGGTACTTATTTTTTAAGAAAATATATTATTTCTATGTAGTTTTAAGTTTGATTTAGCCTTTGTTGAGTGCCATACATGTCGATTCATTACTTATATTTCCTAATCACAGCATGAAGGTTCTGAAAAAACAAGCTACAATTGTGATTCAAGGATGTGATGTACAGTAAAACCACAACAGATTATAGCTGGTGGGGTTAAAAAACACAGCTGTTGAAGATTCTAGCCACCACTCTGTTATTGGGAATAAGAAGATCACTGCTGTTGACAAAGTCTATATATAAGAAGCACATTGTATGAAAGAATTATAAAAAACTACTTGTTTGATTTATAAATAAATTGAGAATTATAAATATGTTCATTGTATTTAATGCTAACTGAAGAAATTGAAGTAATAATATGATTGATGAAAGAAGTATCCTTCAATCATATAATAATACTAAGGACAGAAAATTATTTATTCAATCTTATAAAGAAAATCATGAAACATATATTTTATAAAAGGGAAAGCTATGATCATATAGGAGAGCGTACATGCAAAAATTAATTATTTAATTTTTAGAATAAGAATTTAAATTTATAATGCTGGGTGAATTGAAATAAGTGCAAACATATTCTTAATTTATTAAATTTATATACTTTAGTACCTTTCTTATTATGGTAATCTTTCAAGGACAACTGTCATAAATTATACATCAATTAATCAAATCAACAAGTTAAGTGTGCTTACCCGGAATATTTTTTAATGAATAAACAAAAATGGGAACATTTCAATATTCCAACACTCAGAACACTACAAAATTGCACAGACCTTACTACTCTCCTACGTCTAAGGAAGACTCATTGAACAATCTTACGGAAGGTTTTAACTTTTTGATGTGACATAACGGAAAAATTGACGAAACAACAATATCTTAATTGATTCTGTGCATGAATTAGCAACATGTTCTTTTATAGAATTTTTTTATCTGAAATTAAGCAACAACCAATATAGATAATAATAGTCGTTATTATAAAAGAAAAAAAAAATGAGAAGTGACCTAGAGCAAAACAGAAGGCTTTGGCTAAATAAATCTCACTAATTAATTTAATGTTACATTTAAAATGTTAAATTTGTTTACTCGAAATTTTTTATTTTTACATATTATAAATTTTATATTTATACTTATATTACAATAATTTTTTATCACAAAAAAAAAATAAAAGGAATAGAGTATACAAGCGATCTTTCAACCCTTATATAAAATTATTCAAAATAGTGTATTTTCTAACTCTAATTATACTTTATACTAGAATAAAAATTTATGATAAGAATATTTTTTTTATGTTATCATTCACGTTATAAGGTTCATTTATCAAAATATTCAAATCTTATATAGAATTAGTCATTGTCTTTAAATTTTGTTTCACTTTTACTACAATCTCTTTAACTTTATCCTATAATACAACATACTAACCAATAATAACTCCAACTGCTTCTAGCATACTTTCAAAGTATATTATGGCTCTAATAGGAACACTTTGTCTATCTCTCCTTGTTTCAATTCTGATAGTGATGCCAACTGCACCAATTTTGATTAATATTTCATTTCGATCCAGTGATACTTTATATTATGAACGAAGGCTTGCAACTGCTTTGAATGAGGGTGGCAATCTGACTGCCCATCATAGGAGATTCTTGCAATATTTTTTCAAGGACCTCCACACCATCAAGCTTAACCTGCAGACACCAATACTGTTTTTAGGCTATTCAACCTGAATATGTTAGTCCAGATATACAATGACTCACTTCGAAGTGTTTCCCAAACTTACTCCTATGATATTCTAGTCTTTTTCCTATACTCTTTGGTTATCATATTAATACACACATGGACACATACTGATTTGAAAACGAGAATAATGTTCTACTAAATTTGCAATGCAATCAAGCTCACTATTTTAGTTGTACCCAGGTAAAAATTTCACCAACACCTGTAGTTTTTTTTTTCTTTAAAGATGATTTCATTTCTTTGATACCATATGCATCAGATCACAAATATCCACATCCCTCTCCAAACCCTATTTTTAGACTCATCAAAGTCACGATTACTAAATTGTAGAACATTTGACTTCAACTTATTATGTTGTATTGTACTCACCCCAAGTCATAACTAACACTTACTCCACACTTAGGCATCACTTTTACATGTAAGGAATAAATGATGCCCTGATATCCTCTACACTCCGCACATAACACATAAGCTATTTTCAGTGTCCAACCCCCTCATAAACAGATTTCCTTTCGTTGGTAATCTATCCATCAATGCCTATGAAGCTAGATGAAGTATAGATGACAAAGTCTTTGTCTGCCACAAAATCTTTAAAAGTTCAGAAAACTCTCTCTTACAACTATTTTTTCAAGTTTTTAATAAATTATTTTGAATGTAGAAACCTCTTTCTCCTCATCATTCCACATCATTCATCCCTTCTCTCCTTGTAAATTAAAACACTTAAGACCAACATTAATTGGTGAAAACGATCTCTGGAGTCAAATTAAACTACTCTTAAGAAGAATTGGAGATTGGAAGTTTGTTCTTGTGATTAGGAAACAAAAAAATCGAAAGAGAAGAGAGGGAGAAGCAAGGAGTGCGGCGTTGCAAAAAAGTCAAAATAAGAGGGGAAAGTGAACCCTAAATTTAAAATGATCATTGTGTTGGCTAGGTCGACGCAAAACATCCTTGAAAATAGCATTGACCTAGTCGAAGCAAGACACTTTTTCTGAATAGTGTCGACTAGGCCGACGCAAATGCTACGTCATTTTTAACGTCTGCCAGGCCGATGCAACTTTTTTTCAAAGATAGAATCTTTGTCTGTCGAGTCTTCTTCACATTCCAACTCTTTTTCAAGTTTCAAAGTTTTTATTTGGTAAGTGTTATTGTAATTATGTCTTCGTTTTCTTCCTTTGCTTTTGGTGGTTTTGATGGGGTTAGCCCTTTGGTTGGGAGAAAAGTTTGTCCCATTGGTTTTAGTTCATCGTGATCTTCTTTTTCTTCAAAGATAGAATCTTTCTCTATCGAGGGAGATGTAGTGAAGGAAGTCCCCGCTCCTCATATCAAAATCGCGGAAATCACTACGCTATTGTCATCATTAAAGTGTGTGTAACGGACTCTAATTTTCTGCTATTTTTTTATGTTTGTCTAGAATGAACGAAATTGACACTATTTATGTCCATTATCTAATAAACACTATCTTTTTTGTAACTATTTTTCATATTTTCTTGTAATAGCTAATTTGAACTAAAACTAATTTTTAAATTAAAACAAATTAATTTTTACATTGAATACAAAAAAAAATGTACAAATTAACTAATAAGTTGTTTTCTAAATAAATTCATCTAAATATAAATCACACCCCTAAGTCAAAATCAATTTTACAAAATTAATTTCTTTAAAACACACCCTACATGATTGAAAGCAAAACTTCATCACATTTATAACACGATTTAAGTAAGCCATCACATGTTTAGTGTTATGCTAAAGAAAGTTTGAAATTGAAACAACTTTAGATGACTTTTATTGTATTGTATCAAAATTTTATATTGAATTTATTTACTTTTAGAATTAAAACATTAAAAATCAGTTTTAATTAAAATCAAAACACATGCACACACAAATTTGCAGCGCATTGCAGCAGTCAACACAAATTCGGAACGCATTACAGGAGTAACTGTAGCTGTCCACCAATACGTATTCGATGTTACTGTAAGCTTCAAATAGCATTTACCGTACCACTGTTCATTGTGGTTTCAGAATTAACGTTCCTTTTCTCTTTCCTTTCTTCCTTATCCTCTTTGGAACCCATTCTCCTCCCTTTTGTTCCTTGCTTTCAGGAATTGATGCCATACCATGATGGACCATTTAGATTTTGTCAAGCACCGTCTAGATTTTGCAGCAACAACAAATTTCACCAAGTTGAGTTCAAAGAAATTTGGTCTTATATTCCCTTGTTGACTCCTGAATTAAAATCTTATTATGACAAGTTACTACCGAATAAGAACATCAGTTATGTACTCATTGTATCGAAAAGAATAAATTATTTAAGGTTCTTTTTGTGGAGGAAATTGGTACACACTCTTGATGTATTATAATTTCTGCCGTTCGTGATATTTAAGGTTTTTGTTTTGTTAAAATACGACAATTATTATTGTATTCTATTTCATAGGTACATAAAAGATTTCATTGGCTGATAAAAAAAATATATATTTCATGGTTCACAATTATCATGATACTCCCATGTGAACCAAATTTCAGAAGAACCAGTGCAGTGAGCATTAAACCCACCTTTTAAACTTTTTTTGACACCTGCACGGGCTTGTGGAATATTTCATGCATGAGAGGGTTTTAGAGCTTTCGGTTCGCCACGTCACATTAGAGTATTCTCCATGCTTCATCTAACCCTAGACATTGACCAGGTTCAACTATGGCCACATCAACATCGTTACTTTCAGCTCTAGTGGTCCTCCTTCGAGCAGAACCACACCTTCATGTGGAGGAATATTCAACTTCTTCCTATAAATGGTAGTGCATATCTCTCTGCTGTCTCGTTGTCATTGAAACACAAAATCATGCAAAACCATGCAAATGTGGAAAGTCAACTATCACCTAGAGTTCCTCTGATCTCTTCATTGCATTTGTTTGCGTCTTCAGAGAATCAAATTTTCAAGTGCATGTATGCACTGAAGTGCATACATATAAATATTGTATGAGACTGGTGTATGAGTCACTTTCTTCTCCTCTTTTGGGGCTATAGAAATTTGAACTTTCACTCCATTTTGCAACAAAAGCAAACAAAGATCTACCATCCTGGAACCGAGGGCTTAACTTCTCTGTTTAACTCAAATTCTCAGGTTTCATTTCAAATATTTGCAGAAAAAAATTTACCACTCTGTTTAAGGAACAGTTTTATCACTTTAAATTTTATAATCTTATTTTTTTAATTATTTCTAAACAAATATTTCTAAAATTATGTAACTATCTAGATTTAAACAGATAATTATTATATTTATATTAACATAAATAATTTAATTTTTCAATTAAACGTGGATAAGAAGAACATCCTATATTTTGGAACTTTAAAAAAAAAAAGACTTCTTGTAATGAACAAAAATTATACTATAAAACTTCATGTAATGTAATTGATGGAAATAGATAACTTGAATGTATAAAATTGAAGAAAATTAGAAGAGAAGAGATGAACTTAAATAAAATGAGATAATGGATATACAGAAGATGGAACAAATACTTACAAGGCGTTTTTATAAAAGTGAGTATTTAATGTATGTATTCTTTAAATTTTAAAATGCTTACTACTTCCTATTCATAATGTAAAAATAGTAGTTAAATAATTTGAAAATAACTTTTTTTATAACTCCCACTTCACTTCAATGTTTCTTAGCTACACTTGAAGTGTGTCACAATTTTTCCTTAATCCACAACGTCTTTTATATCCGCTTGATTTCCTCCCACTATCATTTCATTAATTTTTTTATTTAGATTTCTTTTGAGTCAATTTACCTTTAAGATGATTAAGCTTTTTCGAATATACCTTGACATAAATTTTTAGAGTTTCACTTGCTTCAAAGGTATGTTGTTTTTCAAGTTTTTTTTAATGTTCATTTTTATACTCCAAAATTTTACTCAACTCGAAAGAATTTTCATCTTAGAATAGTCTAGTAATCTTATTCAACTCGAGCCAAATTATCTCTCAAAGAATAATTTTCGTATAAGTAAACAAAATGTTCTAAAATGAGAGTGACAAATATATTACTCCAACAGTCTATTTTTTTAAGTATAAAATATTCACCCACAAACAGTATTAATTGTATATAAATAAGTTATGTACATGGAAAAGTACAAAGAAATTTCAATAAAATCTTTAAAAAAAGTCACTTTTTTATCAATAAATAATTTTATTATATGATCCTTCAACTCATATACAATAATATATATACCAAGAGATAAAATTTGGTCTCCAACTCCTAAAATCTCCACTGTTTACATCACCTAACAAAACATTTTCTAGACCTGAGATATTTTAACATACTACTAGGTGTGCCACTATATCTGTTGGCCCACTTGGATAGCTACTTGATCCTGCAATTTCAATCAAGAAAAAAAACACTCTTCCGAAAATTTTGTGTACTTACCTGATCTTTCTTGCCCATCATCCTTGTTTATTGTTTTGTCATTAACTTTATGCATTCTACTAAGCTAAATAAAATATTTGTATATTTTTTACATCTTCGTCTTTTTTTTTTTAAACAACCATAAATAAAATAAATAAAAATATTTGAAATGTTCCAACTCTATTACATATATAATAAAAAAACTCAAATCAATTTCTTTTTTATCCCACCAAACAAATAATCACCTAATAACTACTTAAGAATCACTATCCCACAAATACATAAACTCTTCGAGTGATTAAAACTGAACAGTTCTGAACAGCAGATAAATAAAACAACAGACACAACAGTACTTTCTTATCGTAGGTCATTGTTTTTTCTATCAATTGTATTGTAGGACTGATTAGGTGTAAAGTCAGTTATGATTTTGTAATAGGGTTGAAACACTCCTAAAATGTTCTCTTTAATTAAGTTCATTCTTTATCGTTCCAAAAAAAAAACTATTCCATCAGCTTAAAGTCATCTAACTCATCTCCTTGCATTACCAGTAGGTAATACCTCCAACAATCCACCACCAAGCAATCTCCATTATCTCCCTGCAAGACCTATACTTACCTGCAAAATCAAATCAGATTATAGAAAAAACTGCCTCCCTCACATATCCGCTCCTGATCTTTAACGCTTCAACCCCCATACCCACATATTGTTATTGCAACTAATATTGTTGCCTTCTACCGTGAATGTGAATTACAACCTCTTATGGGTGATGGTCGGATGATCTTTATTTAAGACATTGAATCGGGCACACAGTAATCACTCTGCTAAGGAAAAATTAACTCCTTGATTTTTAAATTTGGCCTACAACCATCCTTTAAGTTGAGCAAGGAAAAAGATCTCTACTGCATCAACTACCTCATCATTAAAAACAACCATAAGACCTTTGATTTCTTATTTAGGCACATTAAATAAAAGCTCTGAAAATGATTTGAAATAGAAGAATGTCTAACTGAAAGATTGTCTATCCATTGATCACATAAGTCCCAAATTTTCCTACAATGACAAAATTTTAAAACAGGTGGTCTGCATTTTCTTCACACATATTACACAAAGGACACAAAGTGTTTGGCAATTGCACTCTCCTAACAACTAGATTACTCCTCATTGGAAGCCTATTCCAAAGTTGCGCAGTTGGGGCCACTTTAAGGTTCCACAGTAGTTGGAATGCTTCCTTTGTTGTACTATTACCTTCACTCTCCAACAATGCATAACCAAATCTTACAGTATAGCCCAATCTATCATCCAGTCCCTATATTCATGTGTCTAAATCATTTATCGTTCATTGTGCAGTACTTAAAATAGAATGTAGTTGTTGTTGTAACTCATTTTCCCATTTAAACAGCTCCCTCCTCCATAGTAATTTCTATTTAAATGACTCAACATTATCTATAGTTACCCATTGTCCCACCTCACTTATTACTTTCTCACTACACAGAGTTAGAGAATACAACTTAGGAAACCTATCTTTCAATGGTTGACTCCCACTCTAGTTATCCTCCCATGATTTTATTTGTTTACCATCCCGTAAAATCCAATTAATATTATTATCAAACCAATTAGATTGATTCCCACCATCATAGATTTTGCATATTATGCATAAGTCTTTCCACCAACCTGATTGCTTTTGGCTCTCCCCAACACTATTCATATCCCTTCACGTGTCATACCTAGACTCTAAAATATCCTTCCATACTCCATCTCTCTCCACTCCAAACCTCCACTTTCACTTCACTATGAGTGCTACATTGAATCTGCTTATGTCTCTCACTCCTAACCCTCCCTTTTCTCTTGTAGTGCAAACTTTATCCCATACTATCCAAGCAATTTTCCTATCCTCGTGTCTCCAACCCCATAGAAACCGAATTTGTATTTTTTGGATAAGATTACAGACAATCAATAGTAGGTACCTTAAAAAATGAAAGATAGAACAGGAGTAACGTACTTAGTACAGATTTTATCAAGTAAACCCTTCCTGCCAACGTCAATAATCTCCCTTTCCACCTGGAGAGTCTAGTATTGATTTTGTCCACAATAGGTTTCCAAAAAGACACAGTTCTATAGTTTCCTCCAATGATCAAGCCTAAATACTTGAAAGGTAAGTGCATGCATCACTAAACAATTCAAACCGACAGAAAAAATAGATAAATTTATATCATGTACAAGCTTTTGTGAAAATTTACTTTTAGATACAATTTCAAAAATCTTCGTCTGTCTTATTGTAAATACTTTTTCAGCATCCATCTTTTCAATTTTTGTAAGTCACAAAATTTTTCTATCTCCACAACATCCATATAATTGTTATCCTTACGTCCTTCCAAATTCTATTGTCTTTTTTTCTTAAATTACAATTCATTAAAGTTACGGGAATACATTTTTGTTTGATTATGTAAGACCATCACTAGTGTAAAATAGTTTATTAACGAAGTAAATTTACGATGATTATAAAATCATCATTATAAAAAAAAAGAAAAAAAAAAGACGTAATGGCCTTTTTTTTTCTAATAAACGTGGACATTTCAATGACGGTTGGCTTAGAATGATCCAACCACGATAAGTTAAAACAAAAAAATAAAAATATCAGAAAAATAGAAAACAGCGACGGTTCAAGTTGAATTGTCCTTAAAAGAAAGATAGAAAGAACATTTTTATTCCCTAAGTTTCTTCATCAAAGGTTATAAAACCAACCTTGATTCAGCTTCATATCCTAGTCAACTGGATAACTTTAACCACTGATTAAAAGATAAAACAAATTAAACTTTAATTCGGAAAAATAAAAATTGATGCAATGACGAAAGTTTCAATTAAATATACTAAGTGACGACTTATAAGAAATATATAATATAATTACAAAGTGAACATAGACTTAAAGGTAGTCTAGGAGGATAACAGAGAAGATAAGGTCAGTGTCAAAGTCAAACATTTTTTTATTTTCTTTTCCGAGTTTAACGAAATCACGCACGTCTAAACATATCAAATCTTAAACTATTATATACTTTTTTTTTTTGGTCGGCAATTTTTTATAATAATTATTTTAAAAATTTATTTAAATCATTTCTGATTAGTTAAGAATTAATGTAAAAGCTAAACTCATTCTTTACCCGCACCCCCATCACATTTAGCTTCCTTTTCGCACAAAACAATAAACCTTTTTTTTTTCAAACGAATTTGGTATATGATATATATATATAAGCATCAGAATTTCGAGGGTCCCTATAGAAAGTCTTTTCCAACTGATGAGCCAGGGCAAATGCAACATAAACATGGACCAAATTATTCCTAGGGCATCCTCTGCAACTAGCTAGCAAAGTAAAGCAAATGTGTTCAAATATCATCAAATAATGTCAAAAAGGAATGAGAGATAGATTCCAACCATTAGTAAATACACTTCTCCCCTGGCAACAAAATCCGACTAGGTTCATGTATTGAGACATGTTTGATTTTTTCAGTCTCAGTGACTGTTCCCTAACCAAAAGGCCACTGTGACCAAACATAGAAGGTGAAGAAACAAATTCACACACCTCTATAAATAAGACTGCTGTTGGTAAACAGTTCATTGGCTTGCAAAGAATAACAATAGCATTCAAAAATGGAAGGTCAGTTGTCCCCTTGAATTCCCCTGAACACTTCATTAGCAACCTTAGGTTTCACTTTCAGTGAGGCTTTGTAGTTAGCCCTATTGAAGTGTTTGTTTGGGGGAACTCTAGGAGCCATTTGATGCTTTTGAACAGAAAAGGTGTTCATTGGTTATATATATTATGATCTTTTTTTCAAGTTGGCAATGTAGTTTCTCACGTGCATGTCTTGTAGTATTTCATTTTGCACTGTTATTGTTCTTCCTCTCTTTCTTCTCCTGCTTGAGTTTATGTTAAGAGCTTTATGCATGTTTGCTTGTGCTTGTGGAAATAGTGAATCATTTTGGAAAATGGAAGCACCGGAAGAAGGTTATGGAGAACACTCATCACACTAATTGCATCCCTTCAATTTTTCACACTTCCCTTTATTTTTCTCCCTTCTTATCGCATGCATCATTACATTAGCCCCTTATATTTTGATATCTCCTTAGGTGTCCATATATAATCACTATGTTACCTAGTAAAAACTTTTAAACTTTATATATGAATTATAAATTATCATTGTTGTAGGACTTTGGACAAAACAATTGTTATGAGTACCGATACACTTATTATACATGATGATATATTATTAGATAATACTATAAAATTGTTTTACACTATCATTTAGTAGCATATGAAATCAAATAAATCACATCATTAATTTTTCATAATGAAAGGACGCAGAGGACATTTTCAGAAAGTTTAGTTAAATCCATGGGAATGACTAACCAACAAACACAATAAAGCTAGCTTTCCATTTTTCAATATATGCATGAAACATTTGTAGTAAAATATAACGTCAAGGAGGAAGTGCGGGGAGAAAGTGTATTAAAAAATCGAAAGATGAATTTAAGTTATACATTAAATAAAAATGAAAAAAGTTGAGTAATTTCAATAAAAAAAATGTAGATATGTCTAAGAATTTTTCAGAAATATGTAGATGAGTATATTTTGTAATAGTTGATAGCGTTTAATACTAGTAGAATTTACGTTTGGTGATTTTTTTTCTGTAAACTTTCTACAAAAATTCGTAAAATATTTTCTGTTTGTTAATTTGTCTAAAAATTTTATAAAGTCTTACGAGTATTTTTTTTATAAAAGAGCAAAATAAAAGAAAGACCCAAAATCTGGTTTGTCACAAAAGGGTCTAAGCACTACCGTTAGACTGACCTTTTGCTGATAGTTTTTCATGTGTTTCTTTAAGCATTTTAAAATGAAAAAAAAAACTAAAAAAATATAAATTTGGACTAAAATGAGAAAAAATAGCTTCTAGTAGAAGTATATACTTCAAAATCGTATTTTTATGAGTGTAAGGGCGTGTATGGTTCAGTTTATTCTAAATTTAAAGATCACCTTTTAAGTCAGTGATAAAAAGTTTTTTTTTTTTCGGGCAATCTACAAATTTTAATTGACATTTATTAAATTTGATCTACATTTATATAAATATTCATCTATATATTTATTAACACACTAATTTATATTTCTTCTCACCATTAACTTTTATTACATTTGGTGTAAAAAACCGCCAATTTAATTGAAGTAATGGAAAAAATAAGAGAAAAATTAAACCATTCTAGAATGGGTCACACACTTCTGTCTTGTCTCTAATAGTTTTTAAATTAACAAACAAATCGTGTGTGTCTCTTACATTACATAAAATATGAAAACAATTTCAAATCCATTTTAGTAATTAAAATCTTTTTTCTCATTTTTAACAATACTTAAAGAAATTAACCATTTGGAGAAAAAAAAATTGTGATAGAAGTCATTAATCCGTATTAATTACGATCTATTTTAAATTCAAATTTCACACAATAAAAATAATAAAATTAATATAATTAAAATTGTATTTTAATATATGTCTTGTCAACAATAATACTACACTATTAAAATTAGTGTAATTAAAATTTAAAATAAATTTCAAACTCATATTCACATTTTTGGTTAAATACAGATATTAATAAGTATTTTAGTTTATTAATTAAATAAATTAATATAGTTAAAATTCAAAATAATTTTAAATTAAAACAAGGATTAAGTGTATTTTTTCTACAGAGTTCATGTTTTTGATTGAATTAAAGTTTCAATTTCAATTAAAATAAAAAATAAACTAAAATACTAAAATACTTTTAATAAATATCTACTTTATTTATTGATAAACAATCTGTTATATATATATATATATATATATATATATATATATATATATAATATGTAATACGATTTAACGATTTACTTATCTCTAGAAAATTTCCGTATACATCCCATTCATTTTGAAATAAATTTACCGAAATAAAACAGGAAAGTAACCAAAATTTTGGTGTAAGAGAAATCTGTAACCAAGAAGAAATGAAACTTTCGAAAAAGTGCATTTTATTTTAAAAAAAAAAAATCACTAATAATCATAATTACATAACCACCAATCGAGAATTGTGATAAAGTAAAGGTATGGTAGACAAAATCTGAAATAACGATAATATGAATCATGAATTTTCTAGTTGTTGCTACTATCATTAACTTTTTCTCATCATATTATATTATAATAGAAATAATAATTGCTTCAAAATTGTTACTGGTCAATTTTTCTATTTTATTTTCGGCGGATACCACTCACTTTCCTGTCATAATCACTGTAATAAGTGTAATGATGTGACAATCTAAAAGTAAAAACCCTTTTATTTGGGCGTTTTCTTGAGAATGTTTGTTTAAATAAAATGTTTTTAAACAATTACGCTAGTTTATGGAAAAATCACGTAATCACTTCAAGCTTGATGCAGTGTCACTGAAGATTTTTCCGAGTGCAGATAATTGAAAAAGCTTCATAACTTAAAAATTGAACTTAGAGCCAATTTTTTTAGCAATAGACATCATAGAAATAAGCACATAAGCTTAAATCCGTAAATATATACCCACAAAAGTACTCCTGTCCTATTAGAAGAAATTTGATATCATATGCTGATCACAATATCCCTTTCTTTATCCATGACCATAAATAGTAATGAAAATCAAAAGTAAATAAATGTTGTAATGTAAGTCTTCATGTTGTTAACTATTCAAGTTTTTACCTCCTTCAAGTATCCTTGCCTTGAAAAATAAGGTGGAATCACCTTCTCCACTGAGGTTGGATCAACTTCTCTGAAATTCATAATCCATAGAACACAGTGATTAAGGGACAAATCAGAGTGCACTCATAACATATTTTAAGGGAATTATTTATACCTATTAAATTCAAGAGCTTCACACAATCAATCAAAAAAAATATACAAAGAACAGTCTTAAATGCTTACCAGTTCCATCCCTTGAAGATGACAGAGATCTATCAGACCTTATCACTCCTCTGCCACTCACAGCTATCAGCCTTTCAGCTCTAGGGGAAAATGAACCTGACTTGCCATTGAGTGAGGATGAAAGTGAATGCCGCCTGGTTGTACTGCTTTTTTCTACAAAATCAGTAGCAAATCTTGGAGAGCTTTGTCCTCTAAGCTTAGCCTTTGCAGATTCGGTAGGAGCCATATAACTGGGCAGTCTTGGAGTAACAGGAGTGGTATATAACTCATTTTCTTGATCATTAAAGTTGGCAGGTAGAGAAGCTCTTCTCTGAGAATTGTTACTGATACAATTATCACCACCACCGTTCCTATCCTCTCCAACTATTTGGTTCTTTTCATTTTCACCCTTCTTCACACTAGTCTTTGAAACAGCAGTAGGATCATTATGTGGCTCATTATCATTCTCATCTTTTGCTGGCTGTCCATGACCCTTCTCAGGATCAGACTCTTCTGACTTTGCCACTGTCAAATCTTCCACTTTCTCTGAAGAGGCACTTGGGCCTTGCTCTAAAACATCAGTGACAGTATGATCTAAAATCTTTCTACTGCTGTGTTTTCTCTTTTCGTTAACAACCTCAGATCCATTTGAGACATTATGTGCATGTTTCTTTTCAAGACTACTTTTCTCAGTTTCTTTTTGAGGTTGTTCCTGAGCTGTTGGCAATGGATGGCTTGAATCCTTTTTTGGACGCTGTTTAGATTTGTTAGCACCTAAAACTGAGCCATTGTCAGCTTTCACAGCAGAAGATTTTCGAGTAGTTCTTTTAACTTGTCCCCTTTGAACTGTCTGGGAACTGCCATTTTTCTCATCGGACACTAAATCAAATTTCTTTTTCACTACAGGACGAGGTGCCCAAAAGTGTGACCGTGTCCAATAGTCAAGCCACTTCCAAGCCAAGTTAGTTTCTCCTTGGTCAATGGTGAGTGATAGAGGAACTGCATATGGGGATGAAGCCAGAAGCTAAAATGGATAACATACGTAATGAGATTTAATTCAAACCAAAATAATATTATGAGATGACATAGTTTCAGAACAATATGAATAAAAAAGGAACACAAAAATGTACACCATTTGTTCACAACCTTTGTTATACCATTCATAATCAAAAATCAGTAACTAGTGTGTAAATTAAAAATGGTAACTGACCAAAAAAATTGTTAAATCAACTTCCAATCAATAATCATGAGATTTATTACAGGTTCAGTGACCAAAACTAACTCATTAGTGTAGTAATTCAACATTAATAATTACTGGAACTAGCATTGAACACTAATGTCAGGCTCCACAATGCATAGCACAGACAAGCAATTTGAGGAAAAAAAGATTGAATATTGAAAGATGAATAAACCCCAATACAAGCAAAAGTGAATAAATGAATACAATTTGGCATGGAGCAAGATTTGTGAACCTAGAACTATAACCAAAACAAGTTCAAAACTTTAATCTCATAGCAGTAGAGACAGGTTTATGAGCCCAAAAGTTGAGACAAATTTGTCAATTTTTAAGGACAATGGGAGAAAGTGAAAAGCACAAAGCTCACAAAAAAAATCAGGGAAGAAATCCTCATGGACACTAACATTGTTATCTGGTAATAATATCTAGTAGTTTTAATTAACCGAAATAAATTATATTTCAGATATTTGTAGAGAATAAAATAACCCATTTATCCCCTACGGGGCATTAAATATCAATTTTTACCTTGCAAACAAAGACATTCTCTGACAGCTTCTCTTTCTGTGTGGATGAAACTACCGAAATAGAATTTGAACAATGAGTATTCTGCAAAAAACATGTTGAAAAAGGAATTAGTGAATAGAAAAGCAGGAAGAACGTAATTGAAGAAATTCACCCCATGAAATAAAATCTTAAAGTCCTTAGAAGATGCCAACTGTATGGTAGAAAAAACCTTTTTGGGTACTACATTAATGAGAAAATTTTCTACCAGAATGGCAGGGAAAATAATGCAAAGATCACAAAATTGATGAATTAGTTAAAGCACTTTTACCTTACAAATTTTCTGGACTGAAAGCCCAGTATCAGAACGTCTAACATTGCAACCACGAGCCAATGCTTGAAATTTAACTATTCCCTTCACACAGTATAAAGCAGAAACAGCTTGTCTTCTAACCAAGTGTCCACGAATGAGAGCTTGTAGTTGTATGGCACCTCTGAGTGTTCGAAATGTTTGACGAGCCTTCAATGAAAATGTAGGAATCACTTTTTACATTCAGTAACATATATATAGAAACTTCCCAATGAAGAATCAATGCTTACGAAACTTGCACATAATAGCTTACAAATTAAGAAACAATGAGTACGGCAAATATTGATCAAAGAAATCATGACACGAGAATTTCAAATAAGAATGCAATATCTACATTTTCCTTTTCTCTACAACTGAAAATCTCAAATATTAAAAGTGAAATAAATGTTATTCCATTTGTATCTGTAAATATTTGTAACGCATTTATATGTATAATTGCAAGGGGTTGCCCACCAGATAGCTTCTACATGCGGCCTGAACTTTAATAGCTGCTTCTGTAAGCTGAAGTTTCTCAGTATCCTCTTGAGATGCAACATCCTGCATCTTATCCTCTTCATCTCCAGTTGAAAGAACATTCTTATCAAGTGAAGATCTACTAACTACCTCCTTTTCTGAAAGCACTACTTTAGTATCATTTGCTCCAGATATCGGTGCGGATATCACCAGAGAATTACCAGGTGGATCAGACACAGGTACCTCAGAAGACAGCACCACATCCTTTTTACTTGATGGATTCTAAAAACAGAATGGAAAAAACAATTTCAAAACATGTATTTCAAAAGTTTAAGCACTCACAAACACAGATCACAGGAAACAACAATGATACTTTCTCCCTCCGTAGTTTCTTTTACAACAAAACATAAACACAAAACTTAAGTCAACCACAACATCCTTACAAAAATATCATTCTTCTTCGATGAAGTAGACTTTGACGACGATTTCTTCCCCAAGAGCAAGTTCTTGAACCATTTGCCAGGACTTCTTCCTTTCCCCATCTCAACCACAGAACTCAAGCATCAAAATCTGCAAGATTCAACTAGATGTCAAACTAAATTAAATACACCAGCCATAAATTAAAAAATTAAAGATAAAGACAGTGATACCCTAAAATAAATACATTTTACAAGTATAATTAATAATGAAACTATATATGCGCAGTTATGAACGAGAAAGTTACGTAGAGTAATTAAAAATTCAAAACCAAACCCGGAAGTCTATTCACAAAAAAGGACAATGACTCGAACTCGAAGGCAAAAACGAACAAAAAATCGCAATTAATTCTACACAGCACCAACCAAGCGTCAATTTAAGTCTTTCCTTAAAAATAGCATTAAGATCAGCTAACCCAATCCAAAAATAATGAAAAGCAATAAATTTTTATCTTAAAATAGAAAAGCTCAACCCAATGAAGCCAAGGTGGAACACAATACAGCAGATTCAGATCAACAACACACAAAAGCAAGGAGAAGAGAAAGAGGGTCATACCCACAAGTAGAAAAAGAAGGAGCAGAACCCTAAACCTCCAATGGTGAAGAAATGAAACAGAACAAGTGAGGAAAATGGTGAAGAGTGTTAGGAAGAAGAATGATTTGGGAAGAGTAGAAGATAAGAAGGAAGAAGATTTGGAATGGCAGAAGCTGAGGTTTGGATCAAAGTTGCTGTTTTTGGTTGCAATGAAGGGAACAGTGAGAACCTGAAGGGACATGAAAGGAAGTGAAAGTATGGGTGAAGCTGAAAAGCAAAACGTCACAGATTCCTCTTAAGAGGTTTTAATTTTTGAAAAAAAAAAAAAAAAAAAAAAGACCACCTCGTATTCTTTTCTTAAAAAAAGTTAACCAATTTCCAGATTGAAATTCGAAAATGGTTAATGCCCTTGTATGTTTCTCAAAACTTTCATGTAAACAATATAATAATTAGGGTTGTGAGTATATTTAGATAAATTTCTTTATAAATACTTAAAAAACTGAAACAATTTCCTATAAGATAAAATTAATTTGTGTACAGTTAAAAAATAAAAATATGGAGAAAATATATTATAATTAAAATGATAAATTTTTTTAAGGACATTGGTTTGTACGTGGTCTAAGAGTATACTTGACTAAGTGAATTCAAAATATTTTAATTTAAATTAATACTGAATGATAGATTAAAAGAATAAGTTAAAGTGTTTGGTTGATATTTAAATCATAAAGAAATATTAAATACATATTAGAGTATATTTTAATTTTGAAGATAATGTATATACATATCTATATAAATAAAATCGGTTTTTTTAAGTTATTTCCTCCATATTAAATTTTAGTATAGTTACAATGAATTCTTTAATGAAAAATATTAGAAAAAAATTCTAGTCAAAATTAATTTATATATAATTTAAATTATAATAACTTTTGTTACGTTTTTTTTTTTAATTTATGCACAAGATAATTTTAAATTATGAATAAATAATTTTATTTTATTTTCTTAGTTTTATCTTTAAAAGTTCTCATAAATAAGTTTCTCCAAACAAATATAAACTATAATATATTCAAAAATGAAAAGTTAACAGGGAACAAGGAAATACTCTTACAATATATGTTTATAGTATAAGGTGTTTCCGAGGTTTCAATATTACTACAGTTTTTAATTTAAAAAATTAAATTGACATGTATTTTTAGTTTATAGTAAGATATGTATTTTCTGTTTTACAATTACATCAATATTTGTGTTCATATAAAACAAAAATAATACATTTATTTAATATTTCGTCGATGCAACAACCATTTGTTCCAAAATTGGTGTTTGAAGTGATGGTATATATGAGGTCACTTTCTCTCTCTAAAATTTGGCTCCGTTCATCAGGGCCTAATAATGTTTCTTTTTGGTCCACAATTCAAAGTCGTTGGCCCACAACTTTTACAGGTTGGGCTCGTGTTTCCTTTTGTTGTTATGCCTGCTTTGGTAATGCCTAGTTTAATGTGTAATAGTTTTAGATTTAGTAGCATATGTTTTACCACTTAATTATAATTATTTCACTATTTTTACTGTAAGTTTATTTATATTATACCACCAAATTTTATCAATGTTTACACGTTTTTGAAATTTGTTAACTTTTTAAAAAGTGATAACATGTCATGCACTTTTATTTGAAGTAAAACAAGGATAAAATAAAATTATTTTTCAAAAAGTGTTAACAAGCCAACATCATTTATTTTTCTAACTTTTTGGGTGACACATCATTATTTGGTGTCCATGAAGGTTACAAATAAAAATAGTGATGAAGGAAGATGACAATGGTGATGGATGAGGTGGGATGATAACTAAGTATGATGAGGAAGAGAATGGTATGGTGAGGTAGGGGAAGATGGTGAAAGTGATTTGAGAAATAAGATGAGATAATAATAATAATAATAATAATAATAATAATAATAATAATAATAATAATAATAATAATAATAAAAGTGAGATCATGTATAATTTTTAATACACATGATAATGATAATTAAATGCTTTTATTTCTCACATTTCATTTTATTTGATGGGGTCTTTAAAAATATATCATTCATGACAATGATTAAAACTGTTTAAAATTTCAAAAATCAAATATAACAAGTCTTAAAATATTGACACAATAAAAAATGTTTTCATAATTATTTTTAATTAAGTTTTAGATTTTCTTTTCTCGATTTAGACATAAGGTTGTTACTATATTTCAATATTGATTGACACAATTGATAGTAATTTGTAATAAAGTGATTTAAAGTTCAAATTCAAGTAATGTTACTTTGAATATGAAATAAATCATATTAAGCAAAGTACTCATATTATATGCATTCAATGTATACTAACCACTATTTTGACTACAAGTAATTTTACAAATATAATTATTTTTGAAAAAATTATTAGTATATTGCAAGAGATATTAGTTAGGGATCAAATATATCTTGATTGCCTAAAAATATTACCTAAAAACTTAAAAAAAAATAAAAAAAATCAACTAGTAAGAGTATATTTTCGATAGGAGCTACATAGAAAATATTTTTTATTTGACAAATGTTACAATCTACATCTAGTATAGATTGAAGTATACTAAAATTTAATCGCAATAAATGAAATTTAATTATATTTTTCAAAAAAAAATTGAAAATAATAAAATATAGACAAAGTAAGTATAATGTATCATATACGGTTGATGATTTCAGTCAGCTTTTAACCCCCAAAACTATCTATGAATTGCATTGTTTAGAAAACACACACAATCCAAAACTATTCAGGTTTTTAATTTATTTTTCTATTCATATTTTTAATTTAAGTTGATTTGATTTTGAACAACCTAACAAACATTATAAATATATCGATGACATAGTTTAATCAAATTTAAAGTTTTACTTTAATAATTTGCGTTTAATCATTGCATATTATAAAATAAGTTCTAGATATAATTGAAAACCGTATTAAAAGAAATAACTATTGCAAGTTAGTTTTATCTCATAATCCAGATTCTACTTATATTTTACAATGTTTCTGCATGCACCACGTACTGAAACTTTTTGTTCACATGCAAACAATTTTTCTTGGAAGGGAAAACAAAATCTTTTCTTAGAATCATAATAATAACAGTAATGCAATGAAAATGAACTTTTCTGCTTCTGCATGTTAGCTTTTCTGTTTAAGTGACTACACTGCAATATATAAACTTTTCTGTGAGTCACTCAGTAGTCTTTGTCTTTCTACACAGTGTTCCACCTTCAGAAAATGAAGAATGTCTTGGTTTCTTTGTACTACTTGTTTCCTGCAATCATCACTATCATCCTTGTGCTGCTTACTCCAATTCCCAGTGCACAATTAACCACAAGTGAGCACAGAATTCTTCTCCATGTTCAGAAGCTTCTTGAATATCCTCAAGTTCTTCAAGGATGGACCAACTTCACCAACTTCTGCTCCCTCCCTCCCTTACCTTCTCTCAATATCGTCTGCTCCAATGGCCATGTAACCGAGTTAACCATCATTGGCAACAAAACCTCCCCTTCTTCTCACACAATCCAGCTAGTCTCTTGGAATTCATCTCAGACTCTCTCCAAAAGATTCTCCATTGAGTCTTTCTTTACTTTCTTGACAAAGCTCTCACATCTGAAGGTCTTGTCATTGGTGTCACTTGGTTTGTGGGGTCCTTTGCCTTCAAAGATTAACAGGTTCTGGTTTCTTGAAGTGCTGAACGTAAGCTCAAACTTCATCTATGGGGAAATCACACCATCAATCACCTCTTTGAAAAATCTAAAGAGTCTTGTTTTGGCTGATAATCTTTTCAATGGGAGTGTTCCTGATCTTGGAAGACTGGCTTCTCTTGAAGAGCTCATGTTGGGTGGCAACAAACTGGGTCCTGAATTTCCTTCATTGAGCAAGAATCTCGTGAGGGTTATCTTGAGCAACAACTCTTTGAGATGTAGAATCCCTCCCCAACTCATGCATGTTCATAAACTTCAGCTACTGGACATCTCTTCCAATGCAATATTTGGAAATGTCCCATCATTTATTTTCTCTCTTCCCTTGCTCAAGTACCTAAACTTGGCTGCAAACCAATTGAGTGGTTCCCTTTCTGTGAATGTGTCATGCAGTTCTGCTCTAACATTTGTTGATATCTCACACAACCTCTTGGTGGGAACTTTGCCATCATGTATTGGTTCAAAGGCTTTAAACCGAACAACACGTTATTCTGCGAATTGTTTGTCAACCAGGAGCTTGAATGATCAATATCCATCTTCTCATTGCCAGAAAGTGGAGGCCCTAGCTGTTAAAGCTTCACCTAGATGGAAGAAGAGGAGATCAGAGATGCAACTAGGCGTAAAACTTGGAATTATTTTTGCGGCAATTGCAGTGTTTCTTCTGGTTCTTATCATTTCGTGTATCTGCAGAAAGTTCAAAGCAAAAAAAGCAGACATTAATTATAAAATAGATACCTCTGCTGCTGATGTCCGTGCGTATCCAAGATCAAATATTAATGCAAGTAAGGACATTAGTATCATTATTATTTAAATGATAACGAACTCATCTTCTGACGTATGTTGTTGTATGGTGATATAAATCGTGTAAAATGTTAAATTTAGACCATAAGTTTCGTTCCTGTTATGGCAGTTTAGTACTGTGTAATATTCTTAATGCTTTGTTTAACTCATGCATGGATTGTTTTCTTTTGGCCGTGTGGAGATAGGACATGTTCCTCTAGCTATGAGGCAACCCTTTCTTGGATTCCCATCATACTACATTTTTTCATTAGAAGAAATTGAAGATGCTACAAATAACTTTGACCCATCAAATCTAATAGCAGATCGATCACAAGGACAGGTAAAAGAATTTTCATATTTGTTCATTGGTTTCAGAATGATACTCTATACAAGACCAAGTGGTAACTTCCTATGTACTCTTGCATTTTCACAGCTATACAATGGTTGGCTCACAGATCGTTCAATGGTTATGGTCAATCGTGTAAAACTAAAGCAGAAGTGTTTGAACAAAAACAGTATTGAGTGCTTGAAGGTATTACCCTATTTAAGGCACAAGAATTTGGTGAGCATTTTAGGACACTGTGTCACTACTCAGCAAGATCGTCTCCAAATGATAAGCTCAATATTCATTGTATTTGAACATGTCTCAAACGTGTCACTGAGGGATTACCTTGCAGGTGAACAAAAAACACGCACAGAATAATCTGCTAGTACAAATTAATACTGGAGTGACCAAAAAATGTAACATGGAAGTTCTTTGTAACAGATGGGAGAAGAAAGGAAACGTTGAAATGGCCACAAAGAATGGCAATCAGCATAGGCATTGCAAGAGGAATCCAGTTCTTACACACCAGAGTTCGTCCTGGCATATTTGACAACAATATAAAGATTGAGAATATTCTTTTGGATGATACCCTCAATGCAAAAGTTAGTGGCTACAGCATTCCATGGCCATCCAAGGTTAGAATTAAACAAAATATAACTAACTTGACTAGTCCTCAGTAATATTTGCATTCATTGCCTCTCTCAAAGTCTCTAACCTCAATGAAATCTGCTTTTGTCAAATTTCAGAAAAGTCTTCACAGAAAAAAACTTGGTGACCAAAGAGCCCTCAATCAAATTGGCAGGTATTTCTCAGTTTGATATATATCTTTCTTCAACTTATGCATCCAAAGTATAACATGTCATCCCAAATGCAGCACCAATAAGGAAGAAAAGGAAGATATATATCAATTTGGTGTTATTCTACTTGAAGTTATCACTGGCAAAATAATTAAATCTTCCAGGCAAGTAGAGGAGCTGAAGGATGAGGTATGCATGACATTTTCTTCTTAGTAAGACATGTACTATATTGGATTTCTTTTCCCTCTTTAATGTCCTCTTTGCCATTTTCAGCTGGAGAAAGGGTTATTAGAATCTGCATCACCATCACTGAGAGGTGCATCAATACTAAGGGGTGTGTCAGATTTTTCCATCAGGGAAACTTGTGTGTATGAATCATTGAAGACTGCAGTTCGGATCGCCGCCAGTTGTCTCAGCAAGCATCCCAGTAAGCGCCCTTCAATAGAGGATATTCTCTGGAATTTGCAGTACTCCATGCAAGTTCAAGAGCCAAGGATCAGTGGTGTAAACCTCTTTACAAAAGTGTAAGCTTGCTTTGACAAAATTGTTTGGTCACAGTTTGTAAGTTATTTGATCACTATGAATAAGGGCTTGTTTGATTCTCTTCTCACTTTCTTGTCACCAAAATTTTTTCTAAGATAGTTCTGCAGTACTCTTCAATCTCATCCAAATTCTATTACAAAAAGAACCAAAGATCTCATTGAGTGATATAAGCTATACGGATTAGACTACGCCATTCAGCCTGATTAGAAACCAAAATTTAAGGTGTTTTTCATCATGAGATCTCTTTAGACAAATTCATCCGGTGTGTATTTCACAATCTTGCTATGAAAAGACAATTTTAAATGATGAGAAACAAAGTAGGTTGTATATATTGGACTACAAAAGGACCAAAACAAAACAAACAAAAATCATATGTATGAAAGCAACATCATAAATATAGACAAGTTCCCAAATATGGTTCATTGTAGAAGATTTGAACATAATCCTTGTTCCCTGGTTTCTTTACCAAAGAGTCGGTGAAGTCTTCTGTGGTAAAAAAGAGCATTATGTCCTTTAATTTAATTCACTCTAACAAGGACCATTTAATTTAATCCACTCTAACTTTAAGGACCTATTAATAATTTATTATTTACTGTGTTGCATGAAGTAAACGTTGAGTCTTTCAAATCTTTGTTAATTTTTTGTTCAAAAGAATAGATTTAATAGTGATATCAAATATATAAATATTGAATACTCCAAATTTTTGTCAAGCATGTGTAAATACTTTACAACAAAAGGAGATTGTAGAAAAAAAATCGTTAGAAGTTTTAGTAGTTAGAGTCCTTTAATATGTTTATTCTTAAATTAAACACTAGAGCTTTTTGAAATGTTTATTTCTTGGTTATCTTTCTAATAAAAAAATATAAAAATGTTATCATCTTTATAATCGCTGTGTTTTTATTATCTATGAAAAAAGTGTAAGACGTAAGCAATAATTATGAAAATACTTTTCTTGAACTTAAAGAAAAAAAAGCTATGAATATCCTCTTGAAATAAAGGAAATAAATATCCTAGAATAAATTTTCATGCGTAAAGACTTTAAACATGGATCGAATGTACTAAATAAACTCTTAATCTCAATTTCTTAATTTTATGTATTTCTTACAAATAAATTTGTATTTATTGTCTATCTAATGCTTCGACAAAATGTGTGACATACATAATAAACCTTCTTCTAGTTTTTTCTTAATGAAGTATTTATCTATTTCTATATATTTTGTTTTGTCATGCTAAATGGAGTTGTGTGTAATGTTTATTGTTGCTTTATTATTTCAGTAGAGTTTCATGGGTCCTTCCAAATTCTTCAAGTCATTTAAGTTAATTTTTAGCTATAATAACTCATGTAACCCTTGTTCCATCCATAGACCTGAATTTTGATTCAAGAAATGATCTTGTCACCACATTCTATTTTTTGTTTCTCCAATTCATTAAGTTACCACATACGAAAATAAAATCGAGTTGTTGATCTTCTATCAACAAGAAAAATTCCATAATATGCATCGTGTAGGCTTCAAGAGTTAGTCTTCCATTTGTTTTGAACAATACTTCCTTCCAACATTTTTATTAAGTAATATAGAATTCTATAAGCAGCTTGAAGATGAGATTTGTTTGATTCATGCATAAACTAGCTGAGACACTCACTAAATGAGCAATGTCTATGAGTGTGAGCGAAATATATTAATTTTTCAACCAACTTATGATACATCTTTTTGTCATCCAGTCATATATTTTTCTAATAATATGCTAAACAAATTACGTAGCACATTATTAAAAGAATATATTAGGATAATTAAGGAAACAAAATAATTCTTAATTTATAATTTGTCCCAATATAATTCAAGTTGTTTTTACTCTGCTAGCTCATTTTGGTTACACTGTTAGATGCAACTAATGTTTAGGTTGCTACCAATTAATTCGTGTGCCTAAACATTTTGGTGAAGCTTTTGCTTAAATCATGGATCCAACATAGTGTGTTAACAAAGTTATCCTACCTCATAAACTCATAGTGATGAAAAAAAATGAAGTGTTGAACAGAACATGATTTTGCAGATCATAGGTGGAACATTCATTCATATAAGTTTGAAGAAACACATTACCAAGAGTTACAAAACACAATTGTTCTTTTAAGTAATTATATGGTTATTCAATCAGATCCTTTCACAACCTTTTAACAGCAATAGAAGCTCACAGATAATTAATCAGCAGTCCAACTCTGCTCAACAATCTCTCGTGTTCTTCTGTTGTATTCACGTTTGTTTTCACTAAACATCCGAGCAGCTTCTGAATTCGCTGGAGAGTTTGGGTTTGGATCACAAAGCAATGACTGCAACAAGCAAAATCAATTTCATGCAAGTATTAAGAGAAATTCTAGTTAAGAAGAAAAAAAGAATCTAAGAATGCATTACAACTAGTTGCCATTGAACCTTTTTCACTTATATTCTGATCTACATGAAGAAGAAAAGATAAAATGAAAAAAAGAAAAGATAAAATGAAAAAAATACAGTTAAAGATCTCAAATCGATTAAGAAAAGACCTTTCAATACTTTATAAATACTTTATAAGTAACTGCAAACCTCACTTTCTAAACTGATTATATAAGATTGAGTTAAATTTAAACTAATTTTCTATTATAATATCATATCACCGATTATCAGGTTGTTATCAAATTACATATGGTCTCACGCACACAAATTGAAGAGTCTCGGATTATTGTTGTCCAACACTAATTGATGAAAGAATGTATTTCTTATATAATGTCTAAAAGGCAGGTAAAGGTTCGTAAAAGTCACATGGCACTGAGATCTCTCATAACTTCAGACAAGTATAACAATGAAAGGTACATAGGTTTGAAGATTAATACAATGAAATCAATCTCAACATAAAGGGTCTTAAAGCAACGCCAAAATGTAAGAGAATCATTATGACCTGAATTGAGGTAAGTATTGCAGCTACATCATAAATTGGGCTCCATTGATTTTGTAAAATGTCCAAACATATGCTTCCATCTGCGTAAACTAAAGTTTACGAGGGAAAGGTGATCAGAACTGGAAACTAGTGAAGTTATAACAAAGCAAAAAGATAAACAAGAAGACAAGTTCTAGTTTCCTACTTACTGTTTGGATGAAACATTTGAGAAACAAAGCGCACCGTAGGTGGCTTATTAGGATAGTCCTCGGTGAACTGAAGTGTTAACTTAAACGTGCCTGAAAGACACAGAAATCAGAACAGATAAGAGACTCGGTGAGCTGGTGTAACTACAATACAGTATCCTAGGACATGCAAAGAACTTTTCACAAAACATCAAAGGCAATATGAAGTTTTTTGTGAGTAATTAAGGTTGAAGATATTATTGTACCTCCATCCCAAGGGGTGTCCTCTGGTCTAGAGAAACAAGAAGGAAAGCATAATTAAATCACAATCCAAAACCAAAAAAAGGAACAAACCCTTAAGGAGTCTTTACATACCCAAATATAACTGCATTCCAAAGCATAATATTGTTGTCATGGGGAGCTCCACTGATGCCAGCTGGAGGATCTTGTTGCACCCTTTTAAAATCCCTCATGAGCCTCTTCCTTGCAGGGGTCGACATACTCACAAGCCACAACCTGTGTTTCAATCAAGTCTAACACAAGCAGTGGTAATCAGCAATTGACAAGCCATGGTGCATAGAGAAACAAGAGAGAGACAGAGCAGCATCAGCAAGCAACTGATTGAAGAAAGTAGCAATCTACAAGTTATTACACAACGCATGAAAAGTTTGAAGGAATCAAAACCCACACACAATGAGAGATAAACTTGGTTTTTCAAGGATTCACAACAATCAAGCCATACAGTAATGATGGACAATGATCAAGTTTCACAATTTCAGGAAAATCCAATTCCTACAGAGGAAATTTTTTAACTGGGAAACAAACTATCCTCGTATGCATCACCAAGTTAAAAAGCTGGAAACTTTTCACTGACAAAGTCAAAGCCACAAAGTGGGGGAAGCAAATTCATCAAAAAACAACACGCTCAAGGTCTTCTAAGATCCATAAACTTGATTTCTCAGAGTCACAAACCCTCAGCAGATCAAAACTCTTCCACTTCTCTTATAATAAATTTCCAAGGCAGAATTACTAAAAACTAAAAAGTAACCAACCAAACTACAAAGAAAAATGAGTATCACTATCATGAACAAACCTTCCCACAACATCAAAAACAAATTTTTAAGCAAATCTGGGCAGAGAAAGAGCAAGAAGAACCTAAAAGGGAGACTTGTGGCTTGTGAATGAAGGTGCAGTCCCAGGAGAGAGGGAAAGATGGAAGGGGTTAAAAAAAAGAACGTGAACAGGGTACTGGTTTAATCATTTGAAAGTGTTTCCATGTTTATCAGTGAGAGAAAGAGATTCTTCTTCTTGTTATTATCATCATCATCACTAATAATAATATTATTTATTAGTACACGATGTATGAAATTAAATATTTGTTTGTGTGTGTGTCGCTTTCTTTCTAGTGTAAATTGTGGTACAAATGGCAACTTTTTCAACTCCAAGTGAAGGCTTTCACATACGCGCCATGTCTCATTGTTTGTATGCAAATAGAAAAATCTGCATGCGTGCGTAACTACTGACCACTAGACTCATGGTGTAAAGGAGTTGGTCGAATCACGCTTCTAATAAACATTCATGTTCGATATCTCTTGGTATCTTCAAAACAATTATTGCAATTAAGAGCTAGACATAACAGTAAAACAACTTCATTGTTATTTTTAATGTGACACTTTCATTAATTGTCTGCATAAATAAGAATAATCACATCAAGAGATTTCGAATTCAAGTTATGTAAATGTTTAAATGATCACATTAAACTGTGTTCTATATATTGTTGAGTTGAAGTTTAATAACCAAGATAAGAAAAAAAAAAACTTGCAATTAGATTCCTTTGCAGAGTTGAAGATACAAATGCATCAAAATTATAGAGTATGAATGAAAGATACAAGCAGATTCAAGAATCTATATATTTGTCTTCTGTTCCTGTTTCATGCAATAAAGAATACAAGAATATATCTTTGATACGTATCTCTCTCGTGGGAATTTTGGTGAATTATATTGGCGCAGAACAAAAATGCTTTGGGCACTGCATGGAGTAATACATATAATATTATAGGGGACATAATGCTTTTATTATAAAATTATATTTTACTTTTGTCTAAATATTTTATCGTTTAAACAATTAAATGATACTTGTATCTTTTATCTCCAACTTGCTGATTAAGTTGTGTCTTAGTTTTCTAATTGAAAAAAAAATGAATAAACTGATAGATAAGTTAAATATTAGAAGATAGAAATTTGAGTTTCCCTCCGTAAACTCTCACTTGTGTTTCAAAATGCTGAGTAATATGAGAGGGTCACATTAACAAACATGTAGAAGACGCAAAGCAAGAGATTAACATTCGATGAGGAGAGATCACATATCACTCACAAAACTTGTTGCAGATGGCTTCTACAAAGAAGCACTTTCCCTCTTCTCGCACCTCCACTCTTCTTCTTCGCCTACCCTTCATTCCTTCACCTTCCCCACTCTCTTCAAAGCATGCGCCAAACTTCGTTTCCCTTCCCACACCCAAACCCTCCACGCCCATCTCCTCAAAACCGGTTTCCACTCCGACCCTTATGCTACCTCCGCCCTGACCGCAGCCTATGCTGCTAACCCTCGCCATTTCCTCGACGCACTCAAGGTGTTCGACGAAATGCCCCAACCAAACGTTGCCTCTCTCAACGCAGCGCTTTCGGGTTTCTCCCTAAATGGGCGTAGCGGGGAAGCTATCCGGGTGTTCCGGCGAATTGGGTTGGGCCCCTTGAGGCCCAACTCGGTCACCATTGCGTGCATGCTCGGTGTTCCTCATGTAAGTGTCAACCATATTGAGCTTATGCATTGCTGCGCGTTGAAGTTAGGAGTTGAATTTGATGTCTATGTTGGCACCTCGCTTGTCACTGCGTATTCCAAGTGTGAAGAGTTAGTTTCGGCGACTAAGGTGTTCGAGGAATTGCCTGTGAAGAGTGTAGTGAGTTACAACGCTTTTATTTCGGGTTTGTTGCAGAATGGGGTTCTTCATTTGGTGTTGGATGTGTTTAGGGAGATGATGAGAGAAGTGTGTTTGGATTGCAAACTCAATTCAGTGACGTTGGTGTCTGTTCTTGCTGCATGTGGTAGTCTACAAAGTGTTCGTTTGGGGAGGCAGGTTCATGGGCTTATTGTGAAACTTGAAGCGGATGGTGGGGTTATGGTGGTGACTGCACTTGTCGATATGTATTCAAAGTGTGGTTTTTGGCATTCTGCTTTTGACGTTTTCACGGAGGCGGAAGGGGACAGTAGGAATTTGATCACATGGAACTCCATGATTGCTGGAATGATGTTAAATAAAGAGAGTGAGAGATCTGTTGATATGTTTCGACGGCTGGAATCTGAAGGGTTGAAGCCTGATTCAGCTACTTGGAATTCCATGATTACTGGGTTTGCACAACAAGGGGCGTATGTGGAAGCTTTTAATTACTTCAGGGAAATGCAGTCTGTTGGTGTGGCTCCGTGTTTGAAAATTGTTACTACCCTTGTGTCAACGTGTGCAGATTCATCTATGTTACGGCATGGAAAAGAGATACATGGGTTTGCTTTAAGAACTGATATCAATAGGGATGATTTTTTGGCTACTGCTCTGGTTGACATGTATATGAAATGTGGGCATGCTTCTTGGGCACGAGAAGTTTTCAATCAGTTTGATGCAAAACCAGATGATCCTGCATTTTGGAATGCAATGATAGGGGGTTATGGAAGAAATGGAGACCATGAATCTTCCTTTGAAATGTTTAATAAAATGCTGGAAGAAAGGGTTCGACCTAACAGTGCAACATTTGTTTGTGTTTTATCTGCTTGCAGCCACACAGGTCAGGTTGATAGAGGGTTAGCAGTTTTTAGAATGATGACAAGAGAGTATGGCTTGCAGCCAAAACCTGAGCATTTTAGTTGCATTGTTGATCTTTTAGGTCGGTTTGGTCAGTTGGGTGAAGCTAAAGGCCTGGTGCAGGAATTAGCAGAGCCTCCTGCATCTGTTTTAGCTTCTTTGCTTGGTGCTTGTAGGTCTTACCTAGATTCAAATCTTGGGGAAGAAATGGCCATGAGGCTTCTGGATATAGAACCAGAAAATCCAACTCCTCTGGTGGTCTTGTCTAATATATATGCCGGGCTGGGAAGATGGAAGGAAGTAGAAAGGGTAAGAGGGATGATCACGGATAAGGGATTGGACAAACTCTGTGGCCTTAGCATGACAGAAGCTGCATCGAAATAAAACTTACATAGAAATACTTTAAATAAAATGTTCTCTCAGATACTATAAGAGTTTGTTACATTTGGAGTATCTCCTCCATATTTAAACTTCCATAAAAATCACTGACTCAACATCTCCTTCACTGCAAATCCATAGTAATCATCAAAATGGTAAGGAGGTTCAGTGACAAAACAAGAAATAACATCTCTCAGTGTAATGACTCCAAATACTTCATTTTGTTCATCTACCACATGAATCCTGTGAATAGACTGAGAAGCAAGAGTATGGATCACACTCTGCATTGTCGAGTCAGGCTTGCATGTTATAGGCTGGTGGCAACCGTTTCCAGTTTGCAGGGATGAAGAGACAATTTTGTTCATGAAATCCATCACAGTCAGCTTCCTGGAATTCAAAACAGAGTAGCAGCAAGGTGAACATTTCAGTTATGTGATTAGTTCTCATACAAGCCTGTGTAATGATAACCTAAGATGTCCGTGTTCTCTGTTTTCGTAAGTTTAAAAAAGTAAAATATTACCTCATACACACACCCACACTCATGTGTATTAAATAGACAATAACCCTGGTTGATTAAGTTTACTTTATTTTTTAATTTGTTTTCATTTGTTTTATTATCTTTTCTTTTTACTGAAAATGCAAGAATATATCTCTAGTTTCCCCACCACCAGTTTTATATGCCTCTCAGAAAGTTTTATTGTTAAGTGTAAAATCCATTTTCATCTAATTTTTTAGTTCTTTACAGAGTGACCTGTATGTCTCACTAACTATTGTCAAATACTCATAGAAATTTTACTTTATTGTACCTAAAATTTCTGAACATCTCAGGGCTTAGCAGCAAATATCTGATGTCTCGTATGCTCAAGTTTCCAACAATTCTCTTCCTTGGCCCCTCTACAACGGGAAGACCACCGATTTTATTATCCCTCATTTGCTTGAAAGCTTCAAGAATCAACTCATTGCTCTGGATGCTAATAACCTGGAGAGGAAGAAAAATTACGTTTTTAAACCTTCAAGCCAAGGGAAACTGAAAATTTAAGACACCAATCCTTGCCTCAGCTGTAGACATAAATGGAAGTCCCAGATCAGATATACACTTTTCTGCTATGCAGTCAAACCAATCTCTGCCTTTGCATCTCTCAAGACCTTGGACAACTGCAGACTGAGTAATGAAGTTTACCATGTCGGGTTTACCTGGTTCTATCACAGGTACATTCCTCAGCCTATACTTTGAGAGAAGTAACAAGACAGTCAACATAGCGCTCTCTCTTGCAACTGGAACAAAAGGTGCCCATCGATACGATTTAAGAATTGATTTTACCTGAAACCATAAATCAACATAAATGTTTTTTTTTTTCCTTGTCAATGTGGAGGTAAGGGAAGAATTTAACTGACCTGTGTTTGGCTTAATTTATGAAAAAAAAAAATCCCAAATGAAGGAACATAGCCATCTTATTTTCTATGATTGGCTACAGCCTACAAGTACAATGAAATCTAAATGTATGAAATAACTAGCTAACCAGCCTAGCTCTGCTCGCGCTGGCCTTTACTATTAATGAGATATCCTTACTTAAAAAGATTCCTTCTCAACGAAGGAGACACAGAGCTAACATCAACCTAAAAGCCACTAACCCACAGTTAACTCCAGAACCTCTACCATTCTCATGCTTACCGTTGTTGACTTGAAGGGTTCTTCTTCCAGTATTACTTTGTAAAAATCTTCTCCCAGGTTATCAGCAGCTTGAGGTGCATCTTTAGCCATCACATTGTCTGCAGCAAGGCCACCTACCAGTGCAGCACCTGCTGCAGCAGCAGTTAGTCCAGCGATTGCAGCAGGACCTGTCACTCCCAATGCTAGAGCTCCCAAAGCACCCACGGTTCCTGCACCAACTCCAGCAGCTGTTGCTGTACCTGCTGATAGAGCAGCTGCTGCAAGTTCTGCGCTCTCCAACACCCAGAGAATGATGGCTGAATAATCTATGATGCCAAGGTACTTGCCTCTCCAATCTGAATTAGTAAGTGCGTCTGGATCTTTAACCGGTGCTGCTAAAATGTTGCTTTCAGATAGAATCTTAACTGCTTCTCCCACAGGCGTGTCTGCTAGAATTTCAATCACTACCAAGGCATTTTTCATGTTAGTGCTTTTGCCCATGCGGATCCTTGACTCAAATTAAATGCATAAGATGATAATGACTGAATGAATGAATTCTTTTATGTGGTTAATCCCTTACCTTTTCCGTTAGGAACTCCTGGAAAAGAAGAGACTGGAATCTTTGCAAATGCATCTGTCAAGGTCTCCTGCAATGACTGCGGTAGCTTCTTTCTAGATTGTACGATTTCGAAATAGGTCTCACATTTTGAAAGTGAGTTGCTTGTTCTGAACTCCTGTTCTTGCGCCATATTTGGAACTAAAAGCATGAATTGGTATTAATTGATGCTTCAATAATTTTCATAACACTACAGAATTGTAGTCGTACAGATATGTAGACCCCGTCTACTTAGTTTACATTGACAATAAAGCCATCCTTTTCGGCTGTCAAAAGTTAGCAAGATCAATGGGATTTTTATACATTTTTTCAACAGCATCTTCTGGACTGTTAAGGTTTAATATACTCTATTGTCATGTTGGTTCATTAATCTCTCAGATCTTACCACCCCTATGATTTTGTTTCTCTCGAATATAAAAATGAAATGACAAGTGACCGAAAATCCTAAATGGCTGATAGCATTGTTTCATGCGGCAATTCCATGTATTACATTTTCTTTGGTTGGGACTTATACTCTATATTCATATAGGAAAGTGACTTGGGATGATATCCCTGCAACATTCCGCCATGCAACTCTTCGATCTATTCATCCTCTAGGGGAACTTATGATAATAACTACTCATCTCCTATATAATATAGGACGATAGGCCATAGTTAGCATCTCCCTATATCCGTCATAACGAGAGATTTATATTACAATATCTGGTTAGAAATTGTTTGTAAATCAGAAACTGAAAACGTCAACCGCAAATTCAATTCAAATTGTTTCATGAAATGCAAATGCATGAACAATAGACTTTGGTTAGAAATCATGAAACCACGAAGATAATAAATGGAGACAGATTGGAATTACCGCTTCTTGACAACGTTTCTAGATTTTAATGGATGAATTATGGACTATGACATGAAACCATGAAAAGATAAATATATGGAGAAAGATCGAAGATGACATACCTGTAAATATGTGAATGCCAATGGATTCAGACCCTGGGAATTTTAATTCTGTGGTCTATTGCAAAAGCAGTTATACCTGGCTTTTGGAATTATTGGTGGGGGACACTGGCAGTGCCAAGTGTTGTTGCTATTGGACGTGTGTCAAAGGATGGTTAAACCATTTGTTAACTGCTAATTGTTTTTCATCCCTTCAAGCACTATACTGTTTTGATCGTTTCTTACCATTCTTACCACCTATTATTTTAAGGTCGCAACTTCTTCCACTCTAGAAAAATTAAGTAGCACTCACTAAGTTTCTGTGTATGCTTACCATTTTCTAAAACTAAGTCCCTATTTCAAGTTAGAGGAGAATAAATTATACAAAATTTAATATCACCATCTAAATTAATTAAACTCTTTTTTGAGATAAGTTTATTGTATTTCATATAAGCTACTTTATCAACTTCTCACTGTTCCCACACTTTCTAATAAAGTCTCACAATATTAATTGTGACTAAAAAAATTAAACATCTAATCCCAATTAATATTTTATAGGCTTAATTATGATTTTAATGCTTGTCAAATAAGTGAATTTTGATTTTGATTCTTATAAAATATTGGTTCCTTTAAAATTGAGAATTATCACTTTTTATCTTAGTATTAAATAACACTAATTAAGTTGAAAATAATGTTAAATGATCAAATAAATAATATTGGTATATATATTTTTGGTATATATCACTTAAAACAACTCTTAAGATTCATAGAAATAAATATTATTTATCTTAAAAAATAAATATTACGAATGGGAAACAGTAATTTAAAATTTTAGAGAAATGAAAATCAAAGAAAAATAATTTATAAAAACTAAAACAAAAATTCACACATTATATAAGGACTAAGGAATGATTTTAAATTTTTATAAGATGAAAATATCTTTAAGCATATTTTATATTTGTATATATTTAGGAGTAAATAAATATTTTATATGTAATAAAATACATTACTATAATGAAATTATATACTTATTTTATTATGAAATATATGTTCATATTTTAGAATTACTTGAGCAAGGTTCACTTCTAGTCGCGATGTTATGTTTCTTGGAATTGTTATTATTATGATTATTATATTATAACTGAAATGTTATTTTTAGGGATATTGAAAAAATACGAATTAGTTAGCACTTTTCATATTCTTAAGAATACTTTTTAAATATTAAAATAGAAAATAAAAGTTGGAGTCTAAGATTTCCGTTAATCTTTTCATCCTTAACATGGCATTAAAAATCGTAAAGATGCATAGAAAATATTAAAAGTTTTAGTGATTAATCTATACTCTATAAAATTTTCAAACTCGTGTAATTTTGATTCAAAATTCTCATGAATAAAATTCTTTTTACTTCATTATGAATAAATGGTGTAGAAGTAAAACAATTTTATTACGAAAAAGATCATATTTTTATTAAACAGTTATAATTATTTAAAAATAAAATTGTGAGAAGATAATTAATGGTGTGTAACAAGATTGTAACATAATTAAAATTGTGTGTGGATAATAAAAATTTAGCATAACTGAAACTTAGATCGTGTTATCTTCACAATTTTATTATCAAATCTTAAGTAAATAAATAGTGTAACCTATTTCACGATTTAAGTACCGTGGAAATAAATAAATAAAAAACACTTTTTTTATAAGAAAATCAAATCAGAATTGCACTGGTTTGAGAATATCTAGACCAACCATACTCTACATGAGACTAAAACTTCAGTGGAAACTTTATGAAACCAAATTGACCACAACAGTAACAAATAGTATATGGAAGTAATTCACGAAATAGTTACAACATCATGCTATAATCTCCAATGGAATTTCCGGAATTGAGAATCAAACAACCTTGAAAACTGCTCATCAACACATTTCCTTTCTGTTAGGCAAACAAAACCTGGAAAACCGTAGATATAACTTTCATGTACGTCTTTTTTAGGTTAAGTCACACTCATGGAGATTTTTTTAAGAAAAGATCAAATCTATTCGTAGTATACAAGTGAATTTATTTTATATATAAAAGTTAAATTATATTTCTAAGTTTATTTCTTAAAATAAACTGTGAGACTCCTTCAGGACCAAGAATCAATCACATACCGAGATACACGTTTTAATATAAAATCTGTAACTAAACGTAATTTGAGCATACATCTTAATTTTATTCAACAAAGATACAAAATTGAAATCTATTCTACCAAAATCTAATACAAACGAGCAAATAGTGAGGCTTGATGAATCTTTTGGAACAATCCCTTGTGCTGTTTCACTTCCATTGCCCAGGTAATGGTAATGGAAATATACTTGAGTTTCCTTGTTGAGAGTTAAGAGCAGAAGAAGGCACACTCAAGTACTTTGATGATGCACATCCTATGCTATTTTCACTACATAGCTTTAAGTTCAGTTCTGCATTCTCAAGAACATGGTTTTCTCTTAACCTACCACCACCGGCTTCATTGCCAACATATGTTGTAAGGGCAGTTGCTAACACTGATTGAAATTTTGGATTGCTTGTGATTGCTTTGGTTGCAGCAATAATGGAATCCGGCAAAGACCGTTGAGAAAAGTTATTGTTGGTCGTGCATATAGGTTGATGGAGATGCTCAAGATATGGCTGATTTTGACTTCCAGTGTTTAACAAGTAACCACCATGGTTTCTATCATGAGTTAGGGCTCCTGAGTTGAAGTAACCACTGTAACTGCTCCAAGGTGATGGAGGCAATAAGCTAGATTGTAGAGGAGAGAAACCTGAGGAAAAATTAAGGTTTGTTGGTGAGTATTTTGGCATGTGAGTGAAGCTTGAGTTTGAGGATGTTGGGGGTGCTGTAAGGTCCAAAGTGATTGTGGGGTGAGAATTGAAGCTTGAAATAGATGAGTTTGGAAAGTAGAATTGATGTGGTCTTGAAACTTGGTATGTGGAGAAGTTTAGAGCATTATCAGGGTTGTAATTAGGAGCACTGAAGTTGGTAATGGAGGATATAGCTGAATTGCCTAGTCCATGTCCATGCTGGGAACTCTGTGAGGGTGATTGGAGCATGGAAGCTGCAGCAGAAGTTGTGCAGGCCATAGCAGTGGCTGCCATAGGAAGTGGATGATTGTGTGTTCCTTCATAGGTTGTGATCAATATGGACATGTCTTCAGCACATCTTTGCACCTTAATTATTTAGAACAAAATAAGGTTAATTAAAGTCTTTTGGGATTCTTATTTAAGCTTAATTTGATGTCCTAAAATCAATTAAAAGTTAATAAACCAGCACAATGAAATAGTGAAAATCATGATGCAAAGAGAAACAAATTGAAGGAGTGAAGAAAATAAATGCAGGACTACATGCACAATACCTACACTAATTGTAAATTTTCATTCTTGTATTCTCTTCACCTATAAAAAAATATTTCTTTTTGTTCCACTTTCTTAATTATCTAAAGCAAGCCATAAGAGAAGTCTTACCTGTTTTCTTACAGGACACAATGGAGAAACAGTGCATCGATAGTAAGCTCGGGGACATGGATTTCCTTTTGCCATTTTCTGTCCATATTTTCTCCATTGGCACCCATCATTCATCTGTGTTAAAGTTCAAGAAATTTAAGCTTTAATTTCAGCTTTTTAGATATAGAAATATGAAAACAAATTGCAATATGCAGATGATAATAATAGTCTGATAGCAAGTTTTTAGACTAACTTGATCCTTGACACCTTCATAACTTAGGCTTTCATTTTCTCTTCCGATTAATATGTTTTTTCATTAGGGTTTGTTTAGCAATAAAATCAATCCTAGCTATACTTTCAAGAACAAGCATATTAATCTTCTGCACATAATTAACATGTTACTAACCGTTTGTGTATCACATCTGGCTCTAATGGAAACCCTAGTCTTCTTGGGCTGATCATTCTGAGAAGCTTCAATTTTATCCACATTTTTCAGTGCCTTCAAAACTTTACTGGGTGGCCACATCTCACTTGATTCCTCTTCCTTCCCTCCCTCACCAAAGCTACTTGCAGTGCTGGAAATATTTGCAGCTTCAGCATGATCTACAGGATCCAAATTGATATCTAACCCTAGTGTGAGTCCTTTATCCATACCCTCATATTCTCTCTTGCAATGCTTCCTCTCACCCTTAGTCTTGCCTTTGAATGATATCCCAAGAGAGAGTGACACAAGTTCACTCTCTTCACTTTCCTCATGGCTAGTTACACCTTTAGCATTTGTAGCATCTTCTGGTCTGTCTTGTTGAAGGATGTCCAAGAGCTTCAACATCTTGTTTTCTTCTCTACCCTCTTCCATTTTCTTCTCAGCTGATTCGGTCTTTTGATCCTGCATGCAATAATGATGACACATACAAGAGACAGTCATATAAAAGAAAAGTGACTGCTACTTTGGTATTTGAAAAGAGAGAGAGAGAGAGAGAGAGAGGAAAAGAGATGAAGGAAATGGAAGGTAATTCAATTGTATATGTAGGTGAATGAGATTTCTTCTGAGATTTAAACACCTATGGTCAAAAAATGATTAATTTGTACTGTGTTCATTGAAAAAAAAATGGTCATGATAATGGTTCAAACGTGTGTATATACATGCGTCTTTTACACCTCTGGATTTGGGTTGACTCCTGCTACACTGTGTGTTGAAGGACTTTTTCTTCATTCAGGACTATACATATCATATTAAGTGCTTAATTAATAATTTGAATGAGATAATTAGGGTTAGCAATAAGACTCTGCTTAACCTTGGTCATTTTTAGGAATTTAGAGGTAACCATTTAAACTAGAAGGATTACCATGAATATTATTTTAGAGAAAATTAAAACTATACTCAGGTGGAAATATTTTCATTTTTTAGTTATACCTAAAAAACTAAATGATAAATGAAAGAAATGATAATAAATCCTTCTAATCAGTCCTCTAAACAAATATTTAATTTACTCAATTTGAAAAAAAAAAAGTGTAATACAGTAATGTGAAACAAACATAAGAGTACTGTACAAATATCAAGCTCTTCATGAACTCTAGTGGATGTGATGTTGACCACCCCACAAAGACTTTGACCTAATTATTCACGTGTACTGGTTTTTTCAACATTCCTCCAGAAAATGGGGAAGAAAGGTAGAACCATATATATTCTAACATAATTTTCCCATATTCTACTTCTAAATAAATATACTGTCTGTGCTTAAAAAAATTATATCTTACAAACCTCAAAATGTTTATTTAATAAGTAGAAATTAAGGTGTCTAAGAAGATATTAGAGAATTATCCAAACTAGCTATCAAATTTTGCCAAAGAAGGAGTTCTTGTTCTTAAAATATTTTCACTAATATAAAATATATATTTACATATTGGTATAAAAGAAAGGGAGATAACTTTATAAATTAGTAAATTTTTTATATTGGTTGTAATTTAATTAAGATAATAAATAACTCATATATAATATATCATTATTATATTTACAAAGAATATTTAGATTGATGTAGGAGTTAGAGGATAATTATGTATGTATTTACTTAGTTTCTTTCTTCTTCGTTTTAAAACACTCTTAGATTATTTATTATTTTGTTTTGAAATTTTATGTAATTATAATTTTTTTATTATTATGTAGTATTAGAGAGAAAAGAAATATGTGCTTTTTTAAGTTGAATTTTAAAAAAATATCATGTTACTTTTACTTTGATTTGTTCAAGAAAATTTATTTAATAGATATTTAGATAGATACAAATAAACCTATTGTTGGAAAAAAATAAATACAAATTTTATATCAAAAAGAATATTTGAGATGCTTAAATTTAAGTAAGATAAAAGAATATTTTACATTGGGTATTCTTTTAATTGATTCAAAAATTTAATTAATAATTAGATCCTTAATCACTAATAAAAAAAACATAAATTTATGTGACTGATGTAACATTGATTAGGAGAAATGGATGGTAAAATATACTCGATGGAAAATGTGTAAACATGATAAAAAAAAAAACATTTTAAATTTTAAAACAATGTTCTATATTGATTAGCTTTTCTAGTAGATGATTTCAAAAACACATAATTTGTTTTAAAGGCATTACTTTCACTACTTCTCTTCTTACTTCGATAACATTTCTATCCGTCCATTAATCAATCTAATATCTAAAATAACTTATATAATATTGTGAATTTATTCCAAACTATTTGAATGTGGAGACGAGGAAGAGAGAAAGCTTGCTCTCTTACCTTATTGATACCTCATTAATTAATAAATAACATATCTAATAATTTTAGTTATGTCATAATGACGAATCTAGCCACATTATTCTTAACTAAACCAGGACTTTCATGGTTGTTGTCGACGAAATGCATGCATACAACCATTTTTTTCTCCCACAAAATCATATGCTCATTTAATTGACTTTCATTCTCACAGTCATTACAAAGAGAGACAATGGTGCTTTGTTTGCTGTCCATTATAAGATCGAAAATGAGATTATTTTAACAATATTTTATAAATAAAAATTTATATAGATAGATAGGAAATTATATATTTGATAGAATTTTCCTTTCTATAAATTATTTATTAAATTAAATTAATAAACAAGTTATTTTGGAAGATTGTGAAATTCCTTTATATTAAAAACCAAATTTAAACATTTTTTTCGCTTTTGTGAAACAAGTAAATTTTGAATTTGGTTCAAATAATTTTTTCTCTATGTTACTTTTTATCTAGATATTACATGATATTAATTAAATATTTATATATATTTATATGTTTAACAAAAATTTAAAATAGTTATTTCGAATGACACATAATACAATATCAACATGTGTCACTTAAAAAAAGCTTCTAAAATTTGTAAAGTAATTTTTAGTCATTTAACTTAAAATGAATATTGGAAGCTCAAAATAATTAGTTGCAAATTTTAGATGTATAAAAAGTAAAAGTATTTTGCATGGTTCAAAACCAATATTTAAATACTTTACAAGGACTAAACAAATTAATTTCAAATTTTATAAGAATATAAAATAAAGACAAATATATATAAAATCAAAATCAAAATTTGCTAATTTTATTAAAACATATCGAAACAAAATTTATAGTTTATGCCCAAGACATAAGTTTCTTCTTCCTATCAAGTGTTTAATTATTATAATTTTTTACAACTATTGGGAGTGTTTAATTATTATATTTTTTATAACTATTGGGGTGTTTAATTAATTGGCTAAATCTCATAAAAATTGTCCCAGAAAAAATATAATTTATTGTAGTTTTGATTAAATGTTTAAACCAATCAATCATAAAGTTGTGTTAGACAAACACTGAAGAAAGAATATCAGAACATGTAAATGCTCTGTATGCTAAGATGAAGATTAGATCATTAATGTGTATGAACAATAAAAGATTGTGTCAAATTTCACTCTGTCTTAGTAGGCGATGATGATTAGACGAAAAGAAAATGTCTCCTATGTCTGTCTCAAGAAGATTCATACCAAACAACTATATTTAAATATCTTTTGGGATGTAAATTAAAGTTGCAATGACCGTTAACTCTTCTGATACGAACTATTTTTAATTCTAACTCAATTATTTATCTTATACGATATGCACTTTTAACAATTGTTTGTTTAGTGTGAAAGATTCTGATATTGAGAATGGTAAGTAGTGTTATCTATTAAAAATATTGCGTGAAGTAGAGAAGAGAAGAAAAGAAGAATAATAATAAAAAGAAGAATTATTTTTTCCAAGCCTATAAGAAGACGTGCTTTGAAAAGAAGAACAAAGAAGTGAGTCAAAATTTGCAATGTTGAAACTCTGCCAATATTTTGTGCCTAAAGCTTTGTAAATAACATTGTTTGTAAATAATTTTAGTAAATTAGTGAGAGAGCTTAAGTTTGTACACGTCAGAAGATACTACCTTCTCCAATAAGATAAACATGTGATATGTTGATCATCCAAACCTTGTGTTTTTAAAGGTCAAGAGTGGCTTGTCGAAAAAAAAATACCTAATTGAACCATAAGTGACTTGGAAAAGAATACTTTTTTGAGTCAAAAGTGACTTAGGAATGAATACTTTGATTGGATTAGTCAGGAGTGACTGAGAGTCGAAAGAATATTCAGGTTAAGTCAAGAATAATTTGTTGAAAGAATACTTGTTTGAGTCAAAAATGGTTTGGGAAAGAATACTTGTGTGTACTTCACAATGTGAGTCTACCTGCTAAAACTTGAGTAGTTAGTCAAGTACTGGACGTAGTTTATGTGACCAAACAAACTAATATAAAAATATCGAGTATCTTTTCTCTTCTTTGATCTTTTACGTGACATGTTATATATTTGTTTAAGTAACTAAAGAATGAAGAAAGAGTTAAAGCTAACCTTGGGAAGATTTGTTTTCTCTTTATTAGTGGTGTATTAATCTTTGTATCATTCAATAGTAATTACATAGACATATCAATAAACAACTGCAAATTTTAAAAAGTGTAATTCAATCCTTCTTTTTTTGTATTATTTTCTATTCTCTACAAAAATAATTTTTTATATCCTAAATTAATCATAAATCTCTAACATTTAAATGAAAAACGAGAAGGGAATTTGAAATAAATTGTTTATCTTATAGATGTGATTTGAAGAAAGAAAAAATTTATAGATTAAAAATCTTAAGTAGTTAAATCTAGATGTAAAAAAAAATGAAATTAACTATGAAAAATAAAATAAATTTAAAATGTTCTCCATAAAAATATTTTAAATTTAAACTAATCAATTACTCGAGCAACTTATTAATTAAATCCCTGTTGAAATATTTACTTTTTTTTTATGGGAGAGTCGCTTGAATCAGTTATCTATAGGTTCTACGAGAACAAAATGGAAAGAATATATATATATATATATATATATATATATATATATATATATATATATAAAATTGAGATAAAAAAAAAGAAAAAAAAATATATTTATATTATTAATAAAAAAATAATTATATTATATCT
>Ga0099824_1000188_pt1 | contig 59042 bp, 21 predicted proteins | sample SiratrowhiteBW_FD_76837 | JGI IMG/M metagenome (GOLD analysis project Ga0099824, IMG submission 76837) | Root nodule microbial communities of legume samples collected from California, USA - Siratro white BW | ecosystem: Host-associated > Plants > Roots > Nodule | place: USA: California... | reverse complement strand
ATTAAAAAAAAATATAATAACAGATAACAAAATATCTCATAAATAATAAAAATATAATATCTCTATATATTATAAATTATATATATATATATATATATATATATATAATTTATCATATAAAGAGTTATTATACTTTTATTATTTATGAGATGTTCCGTTAACTGATACTATAATTATTTTTAATTCTCACTTGTTTTATTAATTCTTATTGTCATATTCTAAAAATACCAATCAGTTATCTTAAATAAAAAAATATACAATAATAATTATAGTAACAATTTAAAATTATATTAGCTACCGTATTGTTTTCTCATTATTCAGAGATATTTATTTATAAATAATATTGTTTTTTCATTCTTCCAAAAAATTTATCCTTAAATACGTTATAAGTATAATTTTTTCAAAAGAAACTTTAGTTAAGCCAATACCAATACCAAAACTTATCATTTTTTAATTTTCAATTCAATAAATATTATTAATTGATTTATCACCATATGACGAACTATTAAGACATACCATGAAAATTCTTTCCAAAGTAAAAGTATTTACACAACTAGAGAATATAATTTTATTATATTTTCCTTTCAACATATTTATCACTTTGTTTCTTTTTTTTTCAATTTTTTTCTTGAATTTATTTTCTCCTCAACTTTATTACTTTTATTTTCATTTTCCTAATTTATTTTATTTTATTTATTTTTCTTTTAACTCATTCTCTTTTTATTTTCTTATTTTAACTTCTTCTTCTTATTCTTTTTGTCTCCACTCCTTTTTTAATTTTTTCTCTGAACTCATGTTTTATTTGTTTTATTCTTTTACTATTTTTACAACAGTTTTTCTTTAATATTTGTCAAACATATTTCTATATTTATTCTATTTTTAGCTCATTTCTCAATTAAAAAATTCATTCTGCTTTATCGTCATTTGCAAAGCAAAAGTATTAATACATAAATTTGTGATATTCATTTATTATAAGAACAACTTGAACACTTGTATATGTTACGTCCATAACTTTTATTTTAGACAAACAAAAGGTAAATGAAAAAGTAAATGATGAGTTATGAAGTTGATCATCATGCTTGACCATGATAAAATTGGAATTTAAATTTTTATAATTTAAAACTTCATAAAACTTTCACAAAGAGATTTTATTTTTCAAAATTCATATATTTTTTCTCATTGTAAGTATACAATTTTATACGCTAAATTTATATATTAAGCTTGATAGTTGTAAAAATATCCACTAATTTATCAGTTAACTTTTACTAAGTAAATGATGAGATTCTCTTCTACTATTTGTTCAGCCTTTATTCTTATGACAATTCAGTCCACTCAATTAAGAAAACAAATTAAAAATTATAAAGGAATTTTAAAATTATACTGACTCTTGCATAAGAAAATTAAATAAATAAATTTCCTTGCAAGCTAAAATTAGGATATGTATAACTTTTTTCTTAAAAAAAAACAGAGAAGTTAAATAAATTAGTTTTAAAAATAAATTTATGCATAAAATAAACTAAAGTTACGACGTTTTTCATTTTGCTATTTATTCTTATTTATTCATTTTAAAAGTCTTGTAAAATAGTTTATGCATTAACACCCTATCTGCTATAGCATAAGCCATTGTTATTCTTAACTTCGTGAAACAAATTAATTTTGTAAGTATATATAAACAATTACATATTTTTATTTATAAAAATATATTACTATTTATTTCTATTTATCTTTAAGCAAATATACTTTTACTTTATTTAATTTTTCATCTTTTATTTTCTATCTATGTAATATTTCTCTATTTTATTATTTTCTACGAAGCAAACAATTAAACATTGAAAAATGCCTTGACTTTGAAAATTCAAACTTTGCGGATCCATCATACCTAACTTTTTTAAAGCAAAGAAAATGTGGTCGATCTCTGTCAAACGTCTTGAAAATGCACTTGACTATTTATTGGAAAGTTAAACATGCACATATTGAAATAATAAAAGAAAAAAACTTATATTGAATTAAATGTCACTTAAATTTTATTTGTTAAAATAAAAGTTTAATTAAATTTTAAGTAATTTATATATATTTGTAATATTTTTAATTAAGTTTTATTAAAAGTTTATTTTATTTAAAAATACTTAAATGTATGAACTACTCGAAATTTAATTAAAAAAATACTTAACCAAATCTCAATTATTTAAATTGGCATTGAACAAAGAAAAAAAAATAATATACTATTAAAAATTGTATAACACACTATAAAAATTAACTATATTTTGCTTAAGAAATTGAATACGAAGTATATAGTTGGCTTAAATTCATGTTAGTGTAAAATAATCAGCTAATCGTACACGCATAATCTTAATAAAGGTATAAGTTTAACATCATAATTTTATAAAACACTTTTATTTGAACATGAATTATTTCACGTAAAATTTAAATGTAAATATAATAAATAAGATTTGGAATTTTAATTAATATTTTTAATTAGGTGGATTGAAAAAATTTACTTTTACTTAAATTATTTTATTATAATTAATAATTGAATTTAATTTATAAGTATTAATTAAATTAAGTTATAATAATATTATATATTTAAAATAATACAATAAACAAATGATGTAAATTATTTTTTATTCAAAATCTTAATTAAAAAACATATCAATACCAATTTGTCCTATTATATTTATTGCCTTCCTTTTCTGGTGTATAAACCTAGTTGACATATTAGGCAAGATGAACTAAAAGTAGCTAAAAACCTACTAAAAGTATGAATTTATTGTGGGCTAGCCCTCCAGACTTATCAACTTTACCACTTATTTATGTTAGTGTTAGTGATATATTGATTATAACATAGTGAAGCAAAATTATAATTACATGATAATTTTGTTTGTTTACTATGTTATTATATTTTGCAGACCCTTTTATGCCTACCAAACCTCAGTTCCCAATTGGCTGAGGTCATGGTGCTATAGATTTGTATTCCAGTATCAGATAGGCACAAGTGGGATATCCATTTGGGACAACTATTAACAAACAACTTTCAAAATAAATTAAACATACACTGTCTTTCTCTTTTTTTCTTTGATTTCTAACTTTTAACTCTAAATTATTAATATTTTAACCTTTTTATATTTAAAATTATTGATGTTTTACAATTTTTTATTTACATATATTTATTAAAATAATTATATTTTATTTTTACGAGAAATACAGTATTTATAACTTTTCTAGAAAGTACTTTGGTGAACCCTAAATTACATTTAAATCTTAAAATAATAATAAAAACTTGTGAATAAAATAAATATGGATTACAAGTTATTAATGTTGTTTGGAATCTAAACTCAATTGGGTGCCGGCGGTTGAATCCAAAAAGTAAAGAACTCTAGGTCTCCTTTTTTTTTTTTTTCTTTTTCAGTGTTTTTATTTTCCAATCCGCTTAATAGTATTACCTGCTTCTGTTATGATTATTTTTTTAATTTGTTTCACTATTTTTAATATTTTAAATTTAATTTTTAAAATGAATCAATATATTTTGATGTTAAATTTATGATAATAATATAGTATAGTAATATATAATATTTACTGGTCCTACATATTTTTTTATCAACAAATTAACTTTAATTAGTAAAATATCATTTACTATTTATGTCACGTATTGTTATAATTACTATTTAAAATAGTTTAACACTGATTTTTTTAAATAATAACAAATTAAAACATAATAAAATTAAAAAATTTATCATAAGAATAAAATAAAACAACCATTGAATCTTTTTCTTTTAACAAAAGAATGTAAATGGATTCATTTCTAAATTTTATTTTGTGCTGTCCTGATTCCTGGAATGCATCAAATTGCGTACAAGGTACCACCACCTTCGCGATTAATTTATTTTTTTAATTAAATGTCGCTTTGAAAGAGATATTGTTAGTACTAATTTATCAACCGCGTGTTTAGATTTTCTTAATTTATATTATTTTATACAGTTGTCATAAATTTAATTTTGAATAGTTCAAAATTCCAAAAGTAAAAGAGATCGAAATGAGTTGTTCTCTATCTATCTTTAAGCATGCATGAATATCATACGTTTCGGATACTTTAACACGTATTTAGTTTATATAAAATAATAAAATAGCTTGAGCTAAGAATTCCTCAACATTTTAATTATATATGTTTATCGTGCTTGCACTGTAGACAACCACAATAAAAAATGACAGAAGATAAATGCTAATTACATTCTGATAACTTTTAACATACTTTTTTTATTAAATTATTCATATGCGAGTTTAATTAATTAGCTTTTTTCAATGTAAAAGTTATAATATGGAGTTTTATTTTATTTTAAGTGAAATTTTATTAGATCATATGATTGTAAAAAAAATATAACTTTTATTTTGTTATAAATTTATATTTTAATTTTCAAAATTTGAAATATTTTTTTTTTCTTTTATGATTAAAGTTTCATTTAAGATTTAGAGTGTTAACGTAAAGAAATAACATACCTACTAACACCGACCAGGGCTCTACCAACCATAACCATAACTTGTGGTTAAGGAAGCCAAGCAAGTTAAGCTAAATCTGTTAACGTAAGAGAGTAACCCAGAAAACAGAGACCCGCCAACGCATTTTTATATACACGCTTTCACTTATCACTCTATTCTTCTTTTTTAAAGTAGAAAAAAAGTAACAACATTTTTTAACCTATAATATTATACCATTTTTTTCGATTTTCACTGTTAAACCCACCTTAGTGGCTTCGATACTTTATTCTAAAACCACTGCTAAGTATCTTTAACTTTTTTGTGATTAGAGAAAAAAACAAAGACACTCAACAACGCAAACAAATCTGTAGAGAAGCTGCAAAGCCCCATAGCATCAGCCTCAACAACTCCCTTCTACTCACATCACATGGCACCCTATATAAAAAAAGAACAAATTGATTAAGTTTTGTTTAAATAAATATCAACAAAAAAATTATCTCTTCTTGTGTTTTTTATTAGTTGTCTATTTAAAAAAAAAATAATAAATGTATATAACTGGAAGATATATAAGGTTCACCGATCTCAGAGAGCAAATCATGACAAGGATGGATGAAGGCATTGGTGTACATGCTAGCACATGGCAAAACTATAATATTTAAAGATTTAAACTTTAAATTTTCCTAAAGAATTGGAATCCATATCCAAATCAAAATATTTAACATTAGAGTTGTAGTGTCTCATTTCATCTGTTGCTCTGAGCAAAGAATTTTCTTCCTCTGCCAAGAGTTGAGCTTGAGACCCTCATTTACTCCTTCACAGACAAACACAACCCAAGTCAAAAAAGTAGGCTTGACCGTCTTTGTTACCAATCTCATAACCCGTGACGTCGCAACATTTATACCCATTAAAATCCTACGCTGTTCCCACTTCATCCACTATCATTCCAACTAACCAATCAAAACTCGACACGTAACCCACAAAACCGACTCCAAATAAAATCGGCCGCACCGGATCGCAAACATCGCGGCGCAACCTTCCTATATAAACCCTCCTCGGTCCCCTTGCAAGACTCAAAACAACGAAACAAGGCATTGTTTGGTAGCTCCGATTCTCGAATCGTTTTATTCTCCACCGAAACGCGAAACCTTTCTCGAACTGGCTAACTCTCAGGCAAGTGCTTCAGACGCTGATTCCAGCAACAAGCAGCTGGTGGTAGCACTGTATGACGCCCTAAGATCCGGCGACTCCGCCGCCGTAGCCAAGATACTCGCCGCCGACCTCGAGTGGTGGTTCCATGGTCCGCCGTCACACCAGTTTTTGATGCGCATGCTCACCGGCGATTCCACCGCCGAAACCTTCCGATTCGTTCCGCAATCCATCGCCGCCTTCGGCTCCACCGTCCTCGTCGAGGGCTGCGACACCGCCCGCAACATTGCCTGGGTTCACGCCTGGACCGTCGCGGATGGGATAATTACTCAGGTGAGAGAGTACTTCAACACTGCCCTCACCGTCACCCGCTTCGAAGACTCCGGCGAGATTGTTCCCGCGGGCTCCGGCGCCGGCCGCTTCCCCTGCGTGTGGGAGAGCAGCGTATCGGGTCGGGTCGGGAAATCCGTGCCCGGTTTGGTTCTGGCAATATAAATAATATAAAAACAATTTAAACGCGGTCACGTGTTGCCGTTATAGGAATAATTAAATAAAGGGGTTGTGCACGTGGCGGTGACCGGGTTACTCGGTTTCAGGGAACGCTGATAATGCTATTGGCGTTTTTCTGAGATTAGAGACATGTGAGACCCTTGTTCATCTTGTTGTTTTTGTGTGGTTCTTTCAGTTTGTTTGTTTGTTTCATTCCGTGTTTTGGGAACCACTATGGGTGTATCCAGGTGGCTAAATTTTCCTTCTTCTGCAATGTGGTGTGGTGATGATGCAATAAGAATATCTATGGATTGTGATTTTAAGAATCGTGTTGCCATGTTGCTAAATGCCATTTTTATTATTCTATTTGGTGTTTCTTCTAATTAAGCTTGAACACCCAGGAACTCATCTCCTTTTTCATATAAAATTCTAACAAATAATATTTTTATCCTCACACTTGATTGCCAAATATAAGTAATTTGAGACCATTTATTAAAATCTTTTTTTTTTTTCAATTTTATTGTGTGAAACTTTACTTTGAAGTTCTCCATGAAACTTTGAGGGATATTCTCTCACTCTCTCTTTTCTTTTTTAGGCGACAAAATTAAAGTAATGTTGTATAAAAAGTTGAGATTTTGTTGAAGTGACAGGTTAACTTTACTAAAGTTAGGAAGTCAAGAAATACCTATTCGCTATTAAAAAATCAAAAATAAAATATTATAAAATTTTAAAACAAATAATAAAATGCTCAAAGTTAATTTTTTTTACTGGGTTCAGTAGTTATTGGTTTTCTAATTAAACTATAAAAAAATTAAACCCCCTTTCTATTTACCTACTTATTTTTCTTACCAAGATGTCAAAGTTGAATATTAATTTTAAAGAATAAAAAACAAAATATTATTTAAAATATGACTTGTATTTTATGAAGTTAATTATAGAAAATGTCCTCAACTTATTTTCATCTTTTATTCTTATTTTCTCAACTATCAATCACGCAAGTGAAAAACGTTTTTCTCTGGTGCAAGAGTGTCGTTTATCACGTGTAAACAGACTCTCATCAATTATTACACTCCTGAACAAATTATCGTCAATAATTATAGTCCTACGCAAATTCTCATCGAAAATTCTTTGATTCATGGGGAAATAATAGATTCAAACGACAATAGTTTTAATAATTAGAGTTGTACTATTTTCTTAAATTCCAATAACTTAGAAAGTTATCATGAACAGTGAAAGGTTAGACTACTACCATAGCTTTTGTGAGTGGTAGGGCTGAGATCCTTCGGGAAAATTCCAAAAGCGATGCAATAAGAAGAGAAATAAACAAAATTGGTATTAAAAAATTTAAGAAAGAAAGATAAATTTGTTTCTGCTCCTATTTTGATGTGATGTTGCACTTTACTTATGCTCATTGCTTACTTCATCGAAAAGACTCAGTTTTAGTGCATGCTCCATAAACAACAACACCCTATTTATCAAAACCAGTGATAAGTTGAGTTGTTTCGTGTGTGTATTGTCTACATATCAAATTTCCAATAATTATCATTTAGGATTTAATTACTCTAATGATTAAATTAATGATGTAATTGGAAGGGAATCGGAGTTAGAGACACGTCTGGTACATTGGCTTACCAACTGAATCTCGCAACTCGAATCAATTAATATATATTTTTGCAGCTTTAAAATAAAATGAAAAGAAAGAAAAGATAAAGACATTAATATAAAAAAAAAACATACAGAGCTTTTGAAAAAATGCTTTTTTTTTTATCTCATTTCCTTGGAATGGCAAAATAAAAAATAAAAAATAGGGGATAACAGAAAAAATAAATAAAGTGACATTGATCATGAGTTTAAATATAGTAATCATTAATATATTTTACAATAATTTTACTTTTATTTTTTTCTTTTTAAGTTTGATATGTAAGGTTAATTTTAATTTAAAATTATTCCATTATAAATAATCTAAGGAATCATATGGAATATATACAGAAACTCAATTAGAAGAATTTTAAATAATATTTTAATTTATTTATTTCAGTTATTTTATTTTCTAGTATACTCTTTTAATAGTCAACTATGAAGAACTATTATATTAAACAGAATTTTAATTTCTTTATTTAATCAACATCTATCAAATTCTTTATTATCAGTTTTATAAAATAAATAATCTCTCATATTTATTAATAAGTCTTTTTGTTTGATCATCAAATTACATTCAAATTCATAATTATATTTCATATAAATAATATTATGAAATATTTATTTATTTTCTACCTTTTAAACTAAATACATTTATTTACTTTTCTTGTGTACCTACTTTTTATGCTATCTATTTCTTTTCTTATAAAACACAAGGTTAATAATGAAAGATCTTTTGGGGCAAATATGTTTTGGAAATATAATATAATAGTTTCTTAAAGTATGGAGGCACAGCTAGCTCATAGGAAGCTGGAAGAAAGGTCCAAATTTCTGAGGCAAATACAAACAAAAACCTGTTTATTTCTCTGCATTAATTGAAGTGGGACAGTGATCACTCACACAACCTCTGTAACAAAAATACTAATAACACAATTATTAGAAATTGAGAAGTATTATTAGAAAAAAGGTTTAAGAACATGATGATAAGCATCTTCTGTAATCAAATACATTGCATGATATCATCAGGTACTGACAGATGAATGGTCACTTTCCGATGGTCGCGGCAGAATCAGGCACCACCATTTATTTTTCTTATAGGACCCATTTGTTAGCTGAGGATTCCTAGAGTGAAGATAATAAAGTACTGTGTGCATTCATTTTGTTACATATTTTACAAACATGCTATGAACAAAAGGGAATCTCTGTGTTCAGTGCTAACACACACCACATATCTTTAGTGTTTTCTCTCATGCCTTCCTTTTCACGTGTTGTATAAATTCTTTTACGTCTTAGTAAGCACCTACAAATTAAAAACAGGCATCTGCATGTGCCTTTTATAATTAATCATTTAGGTGGATGCATGATCTTGAACTCCCAACTAAGAATGGCTTAATCTATAGTTTTATTGTCTGTGTGTGTGCTAAATGAAATAAACTACTTCCTCAGGATTTTATTCCTTCAGGATTATCAAGATGAGTGTGCATGACGAATGCAGCCAAATTTTGTTTATACAAGATAAAAAAAAGTAGATGCATAAAAACATCAGATTTTTTTAATGGAATTCGAAAGAGGAAAAAGGGTAAAATTTTCCTGTGCAACACAACAATTTACCATGTTCTTTAATTCAGACATGAGTCCATGAATCCGACACTGGTTTAGTGATTGATGAATTTGCAGTGAAACAAGAAGGCACAAACAATTGACTGTGTCTTATGCATGGATGACTTGGCAAATCCAAGACATGACTTGTTCATGGGAATTGAGTTGAGTTGAGACACAAACAAATGGATCTGAAGCCACAGCAGAAAATTATAGGTGTTTTTTGTTTTGTTTATCTTTCTTTAGGATGCTTAGTGGAGCCACACCACACACTGACTAGGACAGAGATAACAAGATAAACAGTTCAACACCCATATTGTTTCTTTGAACAAATAATAGATCCATATTCAACAACTAATAATGTTGAGTTGTTAAAATCATTGCTATTATTGTATCTGCTCAAGGGATTAATGACAATGAGATATCTACTTGAACCTTTGGATGGAAAAAAAAATGTTAACATCTGTCTAATAACATGTTCTTCATTCTAGTCTGACTAAGCAATTAATTATTACATTACATATCTTCAATTTTCCTATTACATTGCTGCGATATGTATATTTTTATTTTAATTGTTAAAGTATATATATAATAAAAGTTGTTTATTATAAGAAGTATTCACATGTCGTGATTTAAATAAAAAGCATTATTATTAAAAATTAGAAGAACTTGATATATTTTGTTTAGTTGTTACCTTATGGAATTGGAAGTGGTGTTTGTGTTGACGATTTGATAGAGATCAGAGAGAAGTTACGACGTTAAGTGGGCATAAATAAATTTAAGTGACACAAATACGTCACCTTCGTTTTCAATATGCCATTCTGCTTTTCCCCTCACTTTTTTCAGTAATTGTTTTCAGCTACGGAACAGAATAAATCTAATAAATTGGCATCTTCGTCAGTATTGCATAAACACATTTTGAAATTCTCTGAATAGGTTCTACCGGAAAATAAAATTCTCTTTTTATAGAACTTTCCCTCAACTTGGGTTATTATTGGAAGTATTCACATGACAGCATCCAAGTTTCACTTCCTTTCAGTTACTTTTCTCCGATTTCCCCAAGTAAGTGGTGCAATTCTACACTCTATTGCTTCGTTTGGTATGTATGGTGTCTACGAAGGAGTCTATAATTTCATGAAGTGGATGAGATGGGTTTGATTTGGATGATTTCAGTAGATTTGTAAGAAATTATGAATTCTTTCTTTGATGTTATAATGAGAAAGAATAAAAAATCGTAACTGCAATTGACTTATGTTTTAGTTATATACAGAAAGTTGTCTAATGTATGTCTTTGACACATGTTTGACACATAATTGATATATTATGTTGTCTTATATGTACCTTTTTTTTTTAATTTTGTAATCGTTTTAATTTTTCATAATAGTTCAGGTGACTTGTATAATTTATTACGATTACTCTTTTTAATTTTATTTTTAATTACTATAATATTAAATAAATATCCTTTTTTTTCAGTCAAACAATTTTTTTTAGCTTTTTTTTTCTTTTTCTTTCTACTAATTGAAGCCTAAGGAATTTTATCATTGGACGTCGTATCAATATTGATGATTTGTTATGCCACTATATGCTGTATATGTCAAATCCCTGGTTAGTAATATACTGACAAGTTTTAAGCTATGGAGCGAATAGTATTAATGCTATATTGACAGAGAGGAAAATAAATAAATGATATTATTAATTAGAAAGAAATGCATATAAATTTTAATTTATTATTATGTTTTTAACTATTTATTATTATGGTTGTTATTTTTTGCATCTAAGTAGAAAGTTAGCTTTTAATTTATTAATATTTGTTAGATATGTGTGAAATGCACTTGGAGCAAGTAGAGTAAGTGGTTGGAGGAATCTAGTGACCCAAAATGTTAAGAACTTAAATTTAATATAAGCTATGTTTCAAGCACCCATTGCCGTCACTTCTTGTTAAAATCACTAGTCATAGCTGCTGGAACATTTTGATGCAACGTAAAGGAGTAATTCAAATTCTGAAAACACATAAGCACTTAAATTTTATGACTCTATACTAATTATGCCATTGGTTAATTAGCTCCAACTGAATATAGTTTTTTTTTTTTAATTTACAAGAATGGATTTTTTTTTTTGAAATTACCCAAATATGCAAGTCATACTTAGATTGAGTATTTGAAATTACTAAATTAAGCAAGTCATGCCTAGATTGACTATGATGAGCATATACAATCCACATCAGAGCTTTAATAACTTGTTTTTCACAATTGTTAGATCTTTCTAGATTTTCTTTAAATATAATCTTCAATACAAACATCAACAACGTTGATAAATATAATCTTCAACTATTTTCAATATTAATTCGATATATAAATTATCGTCGTAACATGTAATCTTCGTTCCAATAAGTTCCTTGCCTATATAATAATTTTCTGTTCCATTTAAATATTTTTTAAATTTAATAATATATTTGTCACCTCTATAATAATATTATCGTATTTAATAGGATTGATGAATTATTATAAACATCCGTTATCTTTACAAAGATCCAATTCTGCAAAATGAGAAAAACAAAAATTAAGATAACAATTAAGAAATTCAAATATATGCACATAAAAGACATAGAAATAGAACGAAGACATAAAAAAAAGATTAATTTGTTGGACCAACTTTTGTTCATTGTGATTTAAGATCTTCTTTATGTGTATCAAATAATATTTTGTATTATTTCAGTTGAGAAAATTTTCTTTTCTCAATTTTTATTTTTTATTTTATTGCATCCTTAAAACCCGTAAAATTATTTTAAAAAAATCACAATGACAATAAATTATTGTATTTTTAAAAAAATTAAGACAAAAAAAATTAATTTGTGATTAAAAAAAATAAAAGTAGTAGGTATAGATTCAACTCTAACCATTTTGAAAAAAAAAAGAAATTCACATATCTAAGTATTACTTCCAATTTAAAAAAAAAACATAAAAGTCTTGAAAAAAAATTAAAGTAATATGAAATCATGCCACTTTAGTTGTGTTAAAAAAATTGAATTTAGATTATTCGAGTTTTTCATATATATTGTAGTAAAGTTTATTTATTGTAGTAAAGTTTAAATTAAAAATTACACCACTTTTATAATTTAATCCTCAAATTGAAGTTATTTGATATTTACCTTAAATAACATTAACTATTCCAGTTGTCAAATACGTAATTTACATATAAAACTAAGGTGAATTTTGGTATTTGATGTGTTAGGATAAGTTCTATTGTTGTGGGTTATCACAAGTCATTCAGTTTGTTTTTTTCCACATATTGCACATCACTCTCGACATTTTTCCATAACCTTTACTTTTTCTTTAGCTTATTAGATAAGATAAGAGCCAGTCTATTCATATCGTATTATCATATACCATCCCTAGTCTTCATATATGAATTTTTAATCTGTTGACTTCTTATCATGAATTTGTACATAATATTCTGCGTTTGTTTTATAGTAGAAATGCACATAAATTTTGTATTTACAAGTAAGACATAGTACTACTTTCTCAATTAGGGTTTAATTTTCACAGGCTTAATTAAATATTTTTATGTGTATATCTTAGACTTTGAATTTCAATGTTGAATCGTGGAAGTAAATTTGCATGGGAATTCTTTTAAGGGAAAAGGGCAAATCTATACTCCACCATGACATCAATTGGCCTTATGTTATATTCATATTCTTAGACTAAAAAAAAACATAGAATAAATGTGATACAAAGAATACTAGTCATAATCCCCCTTTCTAAAGGGTGAGAATTTTTAATTCTGTGAGCATAAAATAACAGAAACAATTCTGAAATGGCATAAGATCAGTATCTTATTCCATGGCTACCATTTTTGGTTAATTAGACATGAATTCCAAAGTGTAGTGACGAGGAGTATAGTGTGAGAAAAGAAATCAGCCAACAAATTATTAGATGTTTCTTCGAAGAAAAAATAAATAACACGAGAAATAGAATAAGGGATGTGGAATCAGAAGTATATGCTTATTGGTGTGTGAGAACTGAGCATAAAATTTAAAAAAATTGCTGGTTTTAAGAATAATTGGATCAGTTTGAGGTTAGAATATGAGAATATTCTTCATAGTTGGTGGCTGCTCAAAGTTTTGGTGCAGGAGCCTAAAATGAACAATTTGACAAATTTTACTGTTCGCAGGAGCTTTTTTTGAAAGAAACCAACTCACCATTTAGCTCAATTCTTCTGATTTTTTTTTTTGAAAAGAAATGAAATGTGATGCAATTTTTAAAAATATATATAAAATAAGTAGGTTAAATAATCTCATCCTCTAAAATGAATTTATCTTCTGATCTATTTCGTGTATCATTCTTTCTTATGATGTGTTAAATTATAAGGACTTTTCTTTCTTAATTGTTTATTAAACTGAAAAAAACAGTCCATTGTTTAACTCGTAGATAAATACCTTTAATTAATATTAAAATAATGAAGTATATTTATAATTTAACGTAGAGTGATTGGAATATATATTATTTTTATAAAGTTATAGTCTTTTAAAATATAAAGTTTCTTCGTTTTCTTTTTTAACTTTTTAATGAGTTTTTATTATTGTTTCTTCTAAAGTCAGAATAATAGCGGATACATATTTAGAAATTCAATAAATTTTATTAGAATTTTGTTTTTCTTTTGAATTTCGATCTCTTTTTTCTTTGTTAGATATAAAAATTTGTCATATGTAAGATAAGTTTTGTTAGTCAGAGTTTTAGTGATATATTTATTTATTAAGTTTGATTTTTGAAGATTACGTAAAAGATTTCTCAACGTATTCAACTCAATCTTTTCTTAAATGATAAACTCTTGAAAGAAATACTCTTAATCAATTAAAAGAACTAATTTGACATGTGCTTTTAGATGAACTGAGTTTCTAAGGACTAATTATGTTGAAATGTATGTTAAACATTGTGTGACGATACAATGATATTTGGTTTTGGTAATAAGTGGGGAAGGATGCTGGAATATTTAAAATTGAGACTATTTGCTTATTTATGATAAGTTCAATTTTGATGTTGTTATGAAGAATTCTTGTTTTATGGAATTATTGGATTGTTGAATTGTTTCTTTTTACTGTAGGTCTGCCTTTTCTTTTATGCTTACTAAAATACTATCAAATTTTAAATTAATTTTACCAAATTAAGCTTGTCTATATGTAAGTGATATGGACATGAAAACAATTGAAATTGATAATTAAAGAAAGATTACGAAATACTTAAATATTTGATAGTTTTGATATTTCATTTATAATATTATCAAAATTTATCACATTTAAGGAGAGATTCAAATTTATAATTTATGATAAATTTTAATAGTATCATAAATGATCTTATTTTTATGGAATTTTTTGAAATATTGAATTGAATTGTATTTTTTTAATTAATATTATTTTTATAAAAGATCGGTTAATTCTAACCAGCAATAATATTTGGTTAATTTTTGTAGATTCTTGATTCTTTCTTTTATTGTGTGGTTTTGACTGATTTTGAGTTCTTCAAATATTCATAATTTTGAGAGGGAATCTTTTCTTTTTTATATTGTTTGAATGAAATTTTAAGCAAATGAGTTAGAGAGTTCAAGACATCGTGTTTAGTGATTATGATAGAATAAATATTCACTCTGTAAAATTATAAGAAATGTTATATAAACAAAAATCTTCTTGATCAATTGACATATTTAAGTTGTATAAATATATAGATTTAAGTGGTCCGTCTTGTTATAATATAAGTTATATTATAACACTGAATGATTGTCATTTAAATTCACTCTACCAAATAAGTTAAGTAATAATTAGTGATGAAATTAAGTAGTAGTTTGAAGAAAAAGAAAAAACTTTGACAGTTTTCTATAATTGATTTATTTGAGATATATGACAGAATTTTTTGTTAAAAGAAATTATTGTGGCAAAAAGGAAACTTATTAATAAAATAGTTTAAATTTAATATATCATCACAAAATTAACTTATAAAATAATGATTATTCACATTTATAAGTTTTATTTTATTCATTTTCCTGCTTCGTGAAATACAAGTAGCTACATTTATTGTTACTGTTGTTAGTATTGTTTTTAAATTCTGCATACTACATTTCTATGATATAATATATTATTATATTAAATATTTATAAAAATATAATGAAAAATTATTATTTTTATTTAACTTTTTACTTACGCGTAGTATTCAACAAAATAGTTTGCTATAATTTGGTTCATACTAACATATTTGAAAAATTTTACTTGTAAATGATACATTCAAATTTAAAATATATTTCAATTAATAGTTTCTAAAGTTCTCAGAAATATTTTGTTATGAAATTAAATTAAGTGGAGATACTGGGTAATTAACTTCATTAAGATTGAATTAGGTTTGCATTATATTTCAAGTAAATTCAAACTACAAATTGTAGTTTGTGGTGTTGTAAAATATTCAAAATTCTAAACAAAATAATCTCCCCTAACAAATTTGCGCTAAATAATCTCTTTTGTGCAGAATATTAGGAAACTTAATTTTTTTTTTGTGAATAGTGCAGAACTTATATTTGTGCCAAATTTTGGTTTTTTAATAAGGAGTGGTAGAATATACGTTGTTAAACGGGCCTGTAATGTGTGGGCCATCTGTATGATCATGAGAAATAAACGAGCCTTTGCTAATAAGCTTAATTATTAACCATTATCAGAAAAAGGAGGCTTTTGCTACTGTACCACCATACTAACGATCAAGTTATTTCATTTTTATATCTTATTTAAATACACGAGACTGATCAACTCGATGTGATTATAGTAAAGTTAGACTATGATTTAGAAGAAAAAAAGTAAATTTTACAACAAAATACATGTTTCACAATAGAAACAACAATTGATCCAATATGATGTGATATCTTTCTAATACAATCTGGATTTTTTTCCTATTGTAATTATAATTAGAAATAATATATTTTGAAAAATCATTTTACCTTGTAGAAAGTATAATTTATGACAATAATAAATATCAAATTAATATTTTAAAATACCTAAATTGAAGTAATTATAAATTACACAATTTAAAAAAAATGAAAACTAAAATAAAAATCTGTTGTTACTTAAAATACAATGTAACAGTTATGAGAGTTAATATCTTTTAACACTTTTAATTCTACATTTGGAAATCAAAATTGTCACTATTAACAAAGGGGAACAAGGGAAACTCATTGTTATAAGAGAGAAAGAGAAGAAGCAGCATCTTAAAAAAATTGAAGGATGAAACAAAAGTAATTATGAGGTGGTGAAAACAAAAGCCTTGAAGAAAGTAAAATAAAGTAAGTTGGATGGTATTGCTAATTACCTATTTAACTGTAATAATATTATTATAAATCATTAAGTTTGTAAAAAAAATTAGAATTTGATTACTGAAAACCTTTAACAATAGTTCAAAGTTTTAATATAATTTGTTAATTATGAATAATTAAAAAATTCAAATAAAGGTTAGTGTAAAAATCCAAACATTTTTGCAAAATTTTATCGGTAAAAATTTGGGCGATAAAAACTAAGAATTTACCCTTATTATATTCAAATATTTCTATTAAAATAACTACGTACTAATTTTAAATTATTTCAATTACATAATTTATTTTTATTGAATTCTTATTTGTTTCATGTACATATTTCTTAACCTTTCGTATTTCTAACATGTTAAATTTAATTGCTGTAAAAAAATAAATTTAAATGTTTAAATAAATTACAAATAAAAAATCGACCACTTTGTTTAAATTGATTCAAACTTTATGCGTGAATTGATTCGTTAATTTTAATAATTTTTATTAATGAAAGCATATTTATGTTTAATAAATTTAATTAAAATTTTGTATTTATTATACTAATAAGTTAAATCTAAAATATAATTTACTTTGCCCATCTGATAACACAATTCTGTTAAACAACTTTTATATGAATTAGGAATTAAAAAAAAAACGCTTTAACTTTTATGCATTGCAAAAATAAATAGTTTTCATAAATCATAATAAATATAATTTGTTATTTGGAACTCTCCTCATCCTCAAGTAAGCTCTATTCATCTTAAAAATAGTTTAGTTGAATGTGGTGTATTTTGTACTCTCCATTAAATAAAAAATAGTAATTTCAACAAAATTCATATTTAAAAAAATAAATAAATTATTATGCATAACAATTTACAACAATTTATTATTAAATAATAATGTAATGGTAGTAGATTAACAATTTTTGTCTTGACAAACAATTTATTATAAAAAGTTGGACCAAACCCTTCTTTTATATCAATTCATTATCTTTCTCAGTACAGTCAACACCCAGCATACAGACACACCTTGTGCTAAGTTCTAACCATTTTGAGTTGCACACTTAGTTGCTAGACAGAGATAAAGAAGATATGTGATATTTGTCCTTTTTTTTCCAACATTAACCTCCACTTGAACAAACTTTATAAACAAACCCCGAAATATCTGATCTCAAAAGCAACACAATTTTTGTTGTTGTGTGAAATTTGATTTGATGGGAAAATATCTTGAATCTGCGGCGAGGCTCGAGGAGCTATCGCGGATTGTGTCATCTGCGAAGCCCAATATCAGGCCGAAGGGGACGCTACCCAGATCGCCCCACCGTGTGGCCACGCCTCGAAGTGCAACCCCAATTGGTGTTAAGGTCGAGCTTGCGGAAAAGATGGAACCTTTGGAAGAATGTCGGACACCCCTCGCGAGGGTTGTTGCCGATTGCGCCAAGCGGTGGTTCCAGGAAACCCTCAAGGAGGCCAAGGCTGGGGATACTGCCATGCAGGTTTTGGTTGGTCAAATGTATAACTCTGGCTATGGCGTTTCAAGGGATCCCCAAAAGGTCTTCTCTTTCTTCTTCTATTTCTATCATTCTGTGTCATTCCGTGTTCAATATATTAATTGATTACACACACACCTCTTGTAAAGGGAATATATATCAGTGCTTTTTCTCTACGATATCCACCATATGATGCCAAAGATTTGTGATTTTGTTGCTTCCTTGGAAATGGAATGGAGATGGTGTGGAGGGAAATTAGAAATTTTGTACTGGCTTTTTTACCGAAATACCTTTTTATGTATTTTAATTTTTAATCAGATTGTATTTATTTAAAAGAAAATGCTCGAATTCAATTGCTTGTTTTTTAATTTTTGGTTGTAATGCTGTTTTTCCTTATGTTTGTTTGGATAAGTTTTCTTATAAGCACTTACAGTCAAGAAAGCAGTAAGAAAAATGTTGATGTATGAAAGGAACTTGTTATTTTCTTATTTTTACTTTCTTTCTTCCGATAAAGAAGTTTACTCAAACTTATACAGTTAATTCTAAGTAATTGCTACAGTCTTTGCTGCTCCTCGATTTCACGTTACTGACTTCACTGTTATGAGCTATGTTTATAGGGACATGTTTGGATTAGTAAAGCGTCAAGAAATCGAAATTCAGTGTGGAAAGTGTGTGGTAAACGGCCAGGTAAGCTCTAACTTTTGTTGGATTGATGAATTTTGGTTGTATGTATCCTGATTTATCTCTACGTTGTTGACTTCAGGTTACCGAGCAAGTGATTCAGATTCATGTGATCAGGAGAACAAAGATAAATCCTCTCCTTAATTTGCAAGTACAACTTTTTTTCCTGTTAAAGGGATTTAATTTCTTTAAATTCTGTAATATAGTATATGTAAACTCATTATCACCAATAGTACTGGTTATTTGTTGTAACATCCGAAACATAAGTCAAATTTTGTTAACTGACAATTGTTGTACAATGGTCCCTCTTCGTTTTCAGTTAGTTGTTGTGTTGTTCGTTTGCAGTAAGGCCTATTTATCATTCCTAATTGAGTAGTGTGTTCTTGCCTCTTTTTCTTTTTTTCCCTTAAACTTTAAATTGATGTCCAGTTTATAAAGCTCCTAGTTGACTAACCTTCATCTGGGAGTTTGAGAGGAACTCTTGCACTGAGACTTTCATCCATTCTCCTCAATTCTGTGGGATTTGTGTGTGTGTCTATATATATATATAAAATAAAGCAACTATCAGATAAATAGTCATATGCTAAACATGCAGTATCTAGCAACATTATCAGTAATGATTTGTTGCCATTAGTATGAAGTCTTAAAAGAAATGTCAGACATCTGGACACTGGCATTTGTTCTTGAGTGTGCTAGGCTTGAGTGTGTAGTTGGTAGGAACCTTAGATGCTCGTGTGAGTTAGACGCCCGTGGCTTGTCACGTGAGCTGTCTCTCCTCAGCTTGGGTCTCTGTTTTGTAAGATTGATGAAACACATTTTTCCTTTGCCATCTTCTTCTCTTTCTGTTTGCTCTCTAAGATGGTATCATGAGCTAGCTTTTTGGGCTTCTTGCTTCTCTTCCTCTGCTGCTTTGCACCCATCTTTCTCCCTTATGTCTTTTTCCTCAGCCGTCCCACATCACTACACCCATCAGCACCAAATTAGATGACGAAAACTTCTTGATATGGAAACAAGAGGTGCTTGCGATGGTGGCTGGGCTCAATCTTTCACATTTTCTTGAAGGTAATACTGTTACTAATCAAAATGTGTATGATGAATCTGCTCAAACCAATCTTGTCAACCCCGAATTTCTTCGGTACAATCAGCAAGACCAACTCATTCGCGTGGCTTCTTTCTTCTATGACTAGACCATTTTTTGTACAAAAATGGTTACTCGTCAAACCTTCGCTCAGATATGGTAGCGTCTCATCATGTATTTTGCTTCTCATACTCGAGCCAAAATTAGGAAACTCAAGCTTCAATTGAAGGCTCCGAAGAAGGATCGTTCCAACACAATGTATCTTCTTGACATTAAGAAGACGGTGGATTCGTTAGCAGCTGTGGGTGTGCCTTTCTCGTCTGATGAATACATTGAGGTGATTCTTGATGATTTGTCAGATGATTACGTTTTCTGGAAACACGTATCAAAATTGTTATAGTTCTACTCTGAGCTCGCGGTCTCAAAATTCAAAAAGATTCCATATGTACTCCGGATCACGAGGCAGTAATCGTGGTTTCAACTATTCTTCAATGACAGTGTCAGATTTGTGGAAAAGAGGGACACAGTGCCATACACTGTTGGCACAGGTATGATCAACAAACTTGAGCTGTGATTAATGCTAATGTTTCACAATTCTCTACCGCAGAAAACGAACCCTGTGATTCATCTGCTCTTGGTGTAAACTCTACGCTTCACGACCCACTTTGGTATCCTAATAGTGTGCCGTCTCACCATATCACAAATGATACCAAACAGTTTACCACAAAGCAACTGTATTATGGAATGAAGTTGTCTAGATAGGTAATGGTGCAGAGTACTTGTGTTATAAGTGCAGAGTATAGACACAACTATCAATTTATATAAAAGTATGTTAAACTCAACTGTTAAATGCTTAATTAGGCTATTTACCTACTAGCATGTAAGCTGTCTGATAATAACTAGGAGAACAATGGATATTTGGGTGTATTCAGTATTATGAGTGTGACAAGTCTGATAAGTAAGACTTGCAATATTGAATCAATTTTTGAGAATTCGATTCCATATTTCCAAATTACAAGACACAAAATAAGGAAAGAAAAACTTATCAAGAGTAAAAATACTGTGAACCTTTTTCAACAGAACCAAATATGTAATTGCCACACGCTTGAGTTTTAAGATATATTATGATGCACTCATTCTTCATCAGTCCGACTTTATATTGTTGTATTTTTTTTAATTAAGAAGGTGAAGATTGAATAGAGATCATTCTTAGCGGTAAGATGTGCAGTTCGGGTTGGGTTGGAAATCTGGAAAATTAGTTAGACTAACCTGTTGTTTAACATTTTATTAGACAATCAGCGATATCAAGAATGTGTTAATGATATAAGGGAATAATCCATAGCGGACCTGACTAATTTTTGTGAATGGGTATCGGACAGTCAAATATTTAATAAACGAAGAAAACCTAAAACGAAAATAATTTAGTCAAATGAGTTATTTCTTGGTTTAAATGATCTCTAAAATTCACTTAATGATGATTAGTAATATAGTTAGAGATAAAATCTATAATCTATGATATATGATTGAACTAATAACTGAATTAGATAGTATAGAACACAAGCTAGCTTTTCTTCAACCAAAGAGAATTAATGAAATATTTCCGTAATTACAAAGCATTAATTCATTCAATATATATTTTAAGATAATTTTAGATAGAAATATATTAATTAATTATTTATTTGTTTGTTTGTTTTACTACATATATTTTCGTATGTTGTTTTGACGATAAATATGATGCTTGCCGACCCAACATGCTAACAAGTGGAATCCAGACACTCCGAAATCCTAAAATAAGAATAAAGTTTCACCTTTTGTTTCAAACGTTTCTTTCAGAAAGTAAAAGCTTCCTTAATTCACGTCAAGAATCCCTTTCCTTCCTGTGTTTGCTCCATTATTTCACGCAGATCCATAAACCATTACAACCCCATTTCTCTTTTTTCTTTAATTTCTCTCTTCCTCCTCCACTCCTTGTCTCTCTCCAGGGGTTAGACTTGGAGTTTTACTTCAGCTTTCTCTCATGGCAAATGTAAGACTTTTATTAATTTCATTTTCTGGTTTGCAAATTGTTACTGAGAAGGATTTTTTTGTTGCTTGTCACCAGGTTGTGGAAGTGAAAGTTGGTTTGCACTGTGACGATTGTATCAAGAAAATCCTCAAAGCCATAAAGAAAATGGAAGGTTCTTGTTTTTCCCAGCACCAATATAATAAACATCTTTTTGTATTATTTCTTTAAGACTCTTTTGCTTAGTTTAATAAAACTTGTGGCCTTATGGCTTGCAGATATTGAAACTTATAACGTGGACACACAACTGAACAAGGTCATCGTTACTGGCAACGTCACAACACAAGAAGTCATCAGAGTCCTTCAAAAGATGGGCAAGAATGCAATTGCCTGGGAAGATGATCAATCCGATAAGTGACTGGTTTAGGGTCCTCGATCATTTTTCATACTATGTACGATTGAAATTCAATAATCTATAGATTGTGAGTTATTTAATTATATTATTGAATTTCAATTGCAACACTTGATATCTTTTTCCCTTTATTAATTTGAAAAGAGGGGTAGGAGGAGCATTGGATGATACTGGCTGATAATGGGGTTCTTCTCCAAGTGTTTTTAAGTGTCACTTCAATAAACTGTTTTTATTTTTAATATTTGTCTAGACTCTGTATCTACCCTCTTCTTTGTGACAACTCTGTTCCAACCTAATTCTTCCCTATTTCTCTTTCCTCTTAATGATATGCCTCTTTTGATATTATGAATTTTTATGTTTGGTTTATTAAAGTTGTTTAAATGCATATGTCATATTTTGTATTTTTAGTTAATTAAAGTTGTGTAAATGCATATGTAATATTAAGAAAATGTACTCATGGAATTGACTCTCTTGTATCAATCTTTTATAGAAATGTTATGTTTTGGACTTTTTTATTCCAAGGTTAAAAAAAAAGTGTTCCTAATATCAATTTCTTCTTTTATCTATGACAAAATGTTGCAAGATTCTAATTTCTATTATCACGAACTTCCTCCTCGTTACTATTATCTATCTAGAAATGTTCAAACGTTTCATTTATCATTATTTATTTAGAAATGTTCAAAGGTTTCATTTATCATTATTTATTTAGAAATGTTCAAACGTTTCATTTATCACATGTTCTCTATTTATATACATAGTCGTTATTATTGTTTAGAAATTTCAAATGTTTCATTTATCTCACGTGTTTTATTTATATACTTCAAGTTTATAACAAGTTTTTATAAATTTTTTAAATATTCATATGAAGCTTTTACCATATTCTTTAAATATTTATATAGCATATTTTCATAATAATTTTATATAATTAACTTTCATTATAATCTTTACATATTTATATGCTGAATTTTTATTATAATTTTCAAATATTTATATTACGAATTTTCATCATAATTTTTAAATATTTGTATAGTAAGTTATTATTATAATCTTTTATTTACATGACTAGACTATTATTATAATCTTTAAATATTTACATGACGAGCTTTGGCTGTAATTTTTAAATATGATAAGATTTTATCATAATTTTTAAATATTTATGTAGTGCTTTATCATCATAATATTCAAATATTTATATTATAAACTTTCATCATAATTTTTAAATATTTATATACTTCAATTTATATACTTCAAGTGTATGGTTTGGAAAACTTTAAATATCTTGCATATGTGATGAGTTATATTGCAATTTATTTTAACATCAACACAAATATAAAAAGCATTGAACAACAAACTTTATATATATATATATATATATTCAGTTTTCATTCCTGTCAATATATACGTAAAGTATTAAAAGTTTTATAACAACGAATGCTGTTAATTACAAGATGCACAAAATATGAAATTGGAGAAGGTGAATGTTATGTCATATATTTATATATCGTGAATTTAAAAATTAAAACTTTATTTAATGGTACATTTGGCTTAGTTATAATATGATCAACTTTATTTAACGGTATACTTGGTTTATGTATGCAAACGAGGATAGAAATAAAGGATAATGATAAGTTTACAGTTCAATAAATTTATATCATTTTTTTTATCGGTAATAAAGAATAAATTAGAACAGAGATTTGATTTTTTTTTTTTTTTGAAGTTTACCTTTTTTAATGATCACATTATTTTTAAAAGTTATACTTTTGTCTTTTTCAAAAATAAAATGAGCAAAAAAAAGTGAGCATGAATGTTAATATGATATATCCTCTTTCATGACATGAACATGGTATTCTTATAAAATTATCCAGAATGTTAACCAATAATGATGCATTAGTTTCCATATACTTAATTTTGTGAATTTGCTAAAAGTTTCTGGTTAACACCATTATTGTGTCCTTCAAACAAAGTTTTACAAATTTAGATATATATTCTCTGCCATTGCAAAAGTAAGTGGGTGCTATAGCTTAGTTGAAGGAAAACCGTTAAATATGTCAAATGCAAAATACAAGGTGAACCTCTATTTTCTCCACTATACTTCTTTGTGGGTTGTGAACATTGTAATCCTTACTCTTTCTTCATCTATTCTCTTCATTTTTCACAAGCAAAACTACTTTTAACAGTAAACACGATAGCAACATTTTATTAATTGTTTCCCTGATATTCATTCATTCATGCACACACATATTTATGGCCAATGCATCTGAAATTCTAAACAAGACATTGGTATGCCAAGATCCCCACAGTTATGGTCACAAGAATATCTGGCAAACAGGCAACCCATTAGAATCCCCCACTTGTCTTTTCTTTATGCAGGTCTCTTTGATGTCCTTAGTCACACATGTAATGGACGTATGCCTTAGGCCATTAGGACAATCCTCTCTTGTATCCCAGATTCTTGTAAGCTCTCTCTATGTTCATAAATTTCACTATTTCTAATGATGCTCACTATGCTCTATGACAATGTAATTCTAAATATAAAACTAACCAGAAGCAAAAGACTACAAGAGAAACTTTGGCTGAAATTTTCAGTTTAAAAATAGTAAAATTATCTTTTTAATAATATCTCTTATACCAGCATTGATGAAAAGTTGTGATTTTTGTACCAATTAAGTATAAATCTTCATACTTGGTATAGTAATTAGTGCTAACAAATGATGTTTGGTAACAGGGAGGAATGTTGTTCGGCCCGTCAGCTTTAGGGCACAACAAGATTTTGCGCGATACCTTATTCCCGAAAAAGGGTTCTGTAGTTCTTGAAACAGTGTCTTTGTTTGGGCTGATGTTTACCTACTTCGTATGGAGTGTTAAATTGGATCTTTCCACACTGTGGAAGACAGAAAAACTGGCCATAGCTCTCGGTATATCCGTATTTTCATGTACACTGGTTATCCCCACTGGACTCTCCTTTCTAATAAAGAAATATGTTGCAATGCAAAGTAGTTTAGCGAACGCTCTTCCGTTTATAGCTATGTCACCATCCTTGGTTGTATTTATCAGCATAGCGGCGCTCTTAAAGGATCTCAAAATCCAAAACAGTGATGTAGGACGAATAAGCCTGGCAGTATCAATGCTTACTAATACGGCTGGCTTTGTTGTGGTGTTAATTATGTTTTTAGCAGCGCAGTATACACATGGAGACATCCTGAAATTAATATATAGTTTTCTATCTGTGTCTGCACTCTTTATTCTTATTGTATTTGTGATGAGGCCAATGATACTTTGGACGGTAAAGCACTCACGTACTAGAGATTCGCTTAGTGAAATGGGCATCGTTAACATCTTTGTTTTCGTTGTGTTTTCTGGATTTCTGAGTGAACTAATTGGACAGCACTATGGTATGGGACCAATAATTTTAGGCATCTCTCTTCCAGAAGGACCACCCATAGGAACATCAATGATGAGAATATTGGAGACAATTTGTACGGCTTTACTTAATCCAATCTGCCTAGCTGTTAACGGATTACAAGTTGACATCTTCAAAATTGACTTTCGTTCTTTGTGGCTTATTAGTCTTGTCTTGGTCGTGGCATTTTTGGTAAAGATAGGTGCTGTCATGTTGCCAGGATACTATTACAATCTACCCATGAAACAATGTTGGGCCATTGGTCTCATTTTGAATGGAAAGGGTATATGTGAGCTTGTTCTGTACAATCTGTGGATGTCAAGCGGGGTATGTGTGTGCCTCCTTAGTGAATTCAATGCAACCTCATAGTCATTGGTGCTTGAATTTGATTTTAAAGTATTTGAATTTTTTAACCAAATTGATCTGAGAGACTAACTAACACAACGCAAAACTTCTTTTTCTTTGGTGTATGACAGATACTAACTGACCATGAGTTCTCTTTGATGGTGGTCGAGGTTATTGTGCTGAATGTTTTCTTAGTACCAGTTATAAAGTTCATATATGATCCGTCAGAACAATATCGGAGTGGAAGGAGATGTACAATTCAACACACTAGGCAAGATTCGGAGCTCCGAGTGATGGTGTGCATTGAAAATCGTGAAAGCCTCCTTACAATCCTCAACATCCTAGAAGCATCCTATGCTAGTAGAGAGAGCACGATTGCAGTTACAACATTATTGCTAGTTGAGCTTCAGGGAAGAGCCAGATCTGTTCTTGTTGCTAACCAATCCAATGATATTCTACATCCAGTCTCACCGAACTCAAATCACATTGACAATGCCCTAAGGAAATATGCACAGCAAAATGAAGGATATGTCTCTATTCAATCTTTCACTTCAATCTCCACATTTGAAACCATGCACGACGATGTATGCAGAATTTCACTAGAAAGTGGAGCCAACATTTTGATTTTGCCGTTCCATAGAAGGTGGGAAATTGATGGCACAGTTGAGGTTGTACACAGGTCCATCCAAGCCATGAATGTTAAAGTCCTCGAAAGGGCACCTTGTTCTGTGGGAATTCTAGTTGATAGGGGCATCTTGAATCCTTCTAAATCGCTTTTGGGGGCTAGGGCAACATATCTTGTTGTTGTGTTTTTCATTGGTGGTGCAGATGACGCGGAGACAATAGCTTATGGCGCTAGAATGGCTGGGCATGAGTGTGTGTATGTAACTGTGGTTAGGTTCCTTCTATTTGGTGAGGAAAATTCTAAGGATAGAAGACGTGACAGTGATCTTATAGATGAATATAGATACTACAATGCTGGAAATCGTAGGTTTGAGATTTTGGATGAAGTTGTGAAAGATGGGATAGAGATGTCTACATGCATGAGAAGATTGGTAGATTATTTTGATCTTGTGCTGGTGGGGAGGCAACATCCAGAAAGTGTTTTGTTTCATGGACATGATGAATGGAGTGAGTGTCCAGAGCTGGGGGTCGTTGGGGACATGCTAGCATCACCAAATTTTGTAACTAAGGCATCAGTGCTGGTGGTGCAACAACAAAGAGTAAAAGGAAGGTTTGTTAAATCCAATGTGAATGCCAATTCTACGCCAAAAGAGATAGATCATCTAGTACCTAATGTTTCAGCTGATGAAACATCAAGTACTTCATTTATTATTTCATTGGATAAATGACAAAATGTATATGCTTTCGTATCCTTAGTGCAAAGTTTTAGATCCTTTAATTCCCGTGTACTTATGAAAATCACGAGTGTTCAACTAATACCAACTAGTTACTCTGAAAAAGCAATGCAAAAGTAAAATTGAACACAATGTTATTTTAAATTTAAAAAAATGATACGGTACTAATTTCCTTAAACGTGGACATGAATGGAAATAAAATGTAGATGTTAATGTAAATGAGTCAATCATGCTTTCTTCTTAATCAACAGTAGTTATATGTACCTTCAATGTTCGTCTTACCCGCTTCAACCTTAGGATATGTAATAAAGAAATTCCCTTAAATTATACTAAAAAGGAGAAAAAGAAAATAAAGATGAAAATCCTTAAGTTCTTAGTCTGTTTAAAGTTTGTTTTATGAATCATGTAGTATCTATCATCTCGATCAATTTATGCATAATTTGCAATTTTTTTTTTTTTTAAATTAAAAACAAAAATCCAAAGCTTTTAAAAAAAACCATATTGAATGTCTTGCAGAGGATAACCTCTTAATTCAATTAACTTAATTAGTACTTCACTAGACTATTTATCTTGGTCAATCATATAATAACTTCCTAATACATTAAATTTATGACTTTTAGACGTGAATTTTGGACCATCTTATAACCATAAAACAAGAAAAAGTGTTGTTTTAGGTTCAATTTTTGAATGGTCCACAATTATAGGACGAGTACGGGGAAGTTAAGATATTCATTGTACTAAGTAAATTCATTTTGTTGTATGTTTTACAAACTTGTTATGAAATGAAAAGGATTTTTTGTATTGGCACAACTCAAATTTTGAGTATGGATTAGAAACATAAATATAAGAACAACCCTTTCCATTATCAAACTGATGTCTAAACTCAAAACCCTACATCTTAAACATTAAAAAATAATTATGTTTGCACATAATCTTAGAATGATTACTCGATATTACTCGGTGACATATATGCTTCATGAGTTTTCATCAACTTTGTAGTAGATCTAGACTTTCAGTCAACACAAGGTCGACTAGAAAGATATACATCAATTTTTTCCATATATAAATACGCAGATTGTATACATTTTGGTAATTTTGGATTCAAATTTTTTGATATATATATGTAAAAGCAATTGTAGTATCCTATCAGCATTTAGTATGCTTTTTGGTTTTAGGAATGAATATCAGGAATGACAACAAGGTATCCTAATGAGAAACACTGTTGTGTATCAAGGCCCTTATCTTGGAAATAAGCACTCAACTTTAGAAGAGAAGCTAGAGAATCAATAAAATTGGCAAGATCAATTTTCAAGGTTTTCTCTAGAAACCAATATTCTGAAGCAGAGTTGGAAATCTTTGCACCAACTACTGAGGATTTATACAAGAAATTTCAACAACTCTCAAAAAGCACTCATCAGAAGAATACTTAGATATGAGGAAAATATCCAGGAGGTATGCGTCTCCCAAGTTGGATTAATATTGGTCCATGGTTTGGTGCACATTGACTATATGTCTGCCCTAAAAGAATGTAGCAGCGGTTGCAATATCCCAGAACAAAGTATGGATGATCTCAATGAACCAACTTATTGCTAGTCTGCTAGCTTACAAGGAATCTTATCCCATTCCAGTTCTATAATACGAAGGTTACTAGATTTGGTGACCAATTGTATATGGAGAGTAAGAAGGAAGCGGAGGCTTGTAAATTGTATAGTAGAGTAAGATATCTTGATATAAGAACTCTCAAAGGAGAAAGGATTGTCCAGTTTTATGTGTAGGAATGTCTAGATAAAAACCCTAATTCAAAATAATTTGGAACTTATATTAGATTTTTGTATTAAAGTTGAAACATTCCTTTCCTATTTTTAATTTATATATTTTTTATTATTGATAAAAAAAATGTTAGATTTTACTATTAGTCTTAGCACCAAGAAGGCTTATTGCGCAACTAATTATTTTAAAAGTTAGAATTACTATAATTTTAAATTATTAAACTTTATTCAATGATATATTTGTTTTAGGTATAGAAACAATAATAAAGGAAAAGGAGTAAAAAGTGAACATGGACGTATGAACACAAACATTGATATTTTAAAGTGGTAGTTTCTGAATGTTATATATATGTTAATGATGAATCTTCATTCATTATGTGACCATGATAATGTTGCAAACAAGTTTACATTTACATGGCCCTTAATTTTCTTATAAGATTATCCAGAATGTTAATAATCATGATGCATTAGTTTCCATATTCTAAGTTTTGTGAATTTGCTTAAAGTTCTCTGGTTATTTGTATATCCTCCAAACAAAATTTTATAAATATAGATATATATTCCCCACTTTACAAAAGTGGACTGCTGCTATAACCACCTTACTTGAAGGCAGACCGTTAAATATGTCAAATGCAAAATACAAGGTCAACCTCTATTATCTCCAGTGTACGCTTCATTGTAGGTTGTGATAATTGTAATCCTTCCTCTTTCCCTCATCCATTCTCTTCTTTTCCCTCAAGAAAAACTACTTTTAACAACAAACACAATTATGTTTTATTAATTTTTCCCTTGATATTCATTGATGTACACACATATTTTATGGCCGCTTCTGCCGTTCAAAACAAGACATTGGTATGCCAAGATCCCCACAGTTATGGTCAAACGAATGTCTGGCAATCAGGCGACCCATTAGACTCCCCCACTCGTCTTTTCTTTATGCAGGTCTCTTTGATAACCTTAGTCACACAGTTAATGGACATATGCCTTAGGCCATTAGGACAATCCTCTCTTGTATCCCAGATTCTTGTAAGCTTTCTCTACGCTCATAAATTTCACTACCATTTTTAATGATGCTCAGTATGCCCTATGACAATGCAATTCTAAATATAAAACTAACCAGCAGCAAAAGAGTACAAGAGAAACTTTGGGAAACTTGTAACAATTTTATTGATCCCAATTACAAACATATTAACTATATATGTATGGTGTTGTCATTACAACTAGGTAAGGAATTTCATTGAAGTAAGATGCTAATTGTTGGCTAAAATTTATTAAATATTGTAGGTTTATACCTTATATAATAATTTTCCTTAACTTTGTAATCCTTAATAAACTTTTACTTACAAAACAATTGTGCTAGAATAGAATATATTAAATAGTCTAGACCATCGCTTAATAATGGTATCTGACAATCTCCACTTGACACAGTTGAAATTTTCAATTTAGAAAGAATAAAACTATCTTGTATTAGTTAATAATATCTCTTATACCACCATTAATGAAAAAAATGTTATTTTTTATCAATTAAATAGAAATCTTCATACTTGCCACCATGATTAGTGCTGACAAAATTATGCATGGCAATAGGGAGGACTGATGTTTGGCCCATCAGCTTTAGGGCACAAAAAGGTTCTAAACGAAACCTTGTTCCCAGCAAAGGGTGCCCTTGTGCTTGAGACAATTTCATCATTTGGCCTCATGTTCTACTACTTCTTGTGGAGTCTTAGACTAGACCTTTACACATTATTGAAGACAGAAAAGGTAGCCGTAGCTCTTGCTATATCTGTATTCACATCTTCATTGGTTGTCCCAGCTGGACTCTCGTTGCTGTTGAAGAAATATGTTGCACAGGAAAACAATGTTGCAAAGGCACTTCCATTTGTTGGCCTCTCACAAGCCTATACTGTATTCGTTAGCGTAACAGTGCTCTTGACAGATCTCAAAATGCTTAATACTGATATAGGACGATTAACCATATCAGTATCAATTCTTATTAGTATAGCTGGCTTTATTTTGTCTGTGATTATGTCTATAGTACTGCAGAGTCAGAATGGTAATATTCTGACAGTAATACTCATTGCCCTATCCGTAATTTCATTCGTGCTTTTTATTACATTTACGATGAGGCCAGTGGTACTTTGGATGGTAAAGCACCCAGGTAGAGGTTCGATTAATGAAATTTGCATTGTCTGTATCTTTGTCTTCGTTATGCTTTCTGGATTTCTCGGTGACATAATTGGGCAACATTTTCCTATGGGACCAATAATTTTCGGCCTGTCTCTTCCAGAAGGGCCACCCATAGGAACATCTTTGATGACAATATTGGACACAATGTGTACGGCTTTCCTTAATCCAATCTGTCTGGCTGTTCACGGATTAAAAGCTGATATATTCCAAATAGACCTTGATTCTACATGCACTATCTGCCTCGTTCTGGCAGCGGGTTTGTTTACAAAGATTGGTGCTGTCATGGTGTCAGGATACTATTTCAGTATATCCATGAAAGAATGTTGGGTCATTGGTCTCATTCTAAATGGAAGGGGTATAAGCGAGCTTGTCTTGTACAATTTGTGGCTGCAAAGTGAGGTATGTATGTATGTATGTGGATCATTACTGAATTCAATTTCAAAATCATTTAATGCATGTTGATATTGATCGGTGGTAAAAACGTGTTTGAGCTTGTTTTTTTAAAGTATATGAACTAAGACAATTTTTTACCAAAAACTAACCTTGAGGGACATAAAAAAGGTTTTAACCTTAATTAACTAGCATAATATAAAGCTTTTTTTATTTTCTGTATGGCAGATACTATCGGAAACGGAGTACTCTTTGATGGTACTCTCCATTATAGTAGTAAATGTTATCTTAGTACCAGTGGTAAGATTCATATATGATCCTTCAAAACAATATGATAATGTAAGAAGATGCACAATTCAACATACTACGCGAGATTCGGAGCTCAGAATCATGGTGTGCATTGACAACAACGAAAACCTCCCTACAATCCTCAATCTCTTAGAAGCCTCCTATGCTACTAGAGAGAGCATGGTTGCGGTTACAGCATTAGTCCTAGTCGAGCTTAAAGGAAGAGCCAGACCTATTCTTGTCTCAAACCAATTCCTTGAGAGTGCACACGACTCAAATCACATTGACAATGCCTTGAGGCAATACGCACAACAAAATGGAGAAAATGTCTCCATTCAATCTTTCACTTCAATCTCCTCATTTGAAACAATGCATGATGATGTTTGTAGAGTATCACTAGAATGCGGAGCCAACATTTTGATCCTGCCGTTCCATAGAAGGTGGGGAATTGATGGCACTGTTGAGGTTGCACATAGGTCCATCCAAACCATTAACACTGAAGTCCTCGAAAGGGCACCATGTTCTGTGGGAATTCTTGTTGATAGGGGCATCTTGAATCCTTCTACATCGCTTTTAGGGGCTAGAGCACCATATTATGTTGTCGTGTTTTTCATTGGTGGTGCAGATGACGCGGAGACACTAGCATATGGCGCTAGAATGGCTAGGCATGAGTGTGTGTATGTAACTGTGGTTAGGTTCCTTCTATTTGGTGAGGAAAATTCTAAGGATAGAAAACGTGACAGTGATCTTATAGATGAATATAGATACTACAATGCTGGAAATAGTAGGTTTGAGATTTTGGATGAAGTTGTGAAAGATGGGATAGAGATGTCTACGTGCATGAGAAGATTGGTAGATTATTTTGACCTTGTGATGGTGGGGAGGCAACATCCAGAGAGTGTTATGTTTGAAGGACATGATCATTGGAGTGAGTGTGAAGAGTTAGGGGTCGTTGGAGACATGCTAGCATCACCAAATTTTGTGACCAAGGCATCGGTGTTGGTGGTACAACAACAAAGAATAAGAGGGAGAGTTGTTAAAGCTAATGTCAACGTGAATCAAGTGCCAAAAGAGAGAGATCAACTGCTACATAATGCTCCAGTAGTTAACGAAACATTAAGTCCTGCTTGTACTATTTTAGTGGACAAAAATGACAAAATGTAGATACATTCTTGTTCTTTGTACAAATTTATTCATTTTCTTTAATTTCCATCTTCAATGGTGATATGTTATGGAAATCACGATTGCTCTTTAAACCACCGAGTTAATTAATTGCGACAAAGGAATGAAAAACTAAAATTCATCATGATGTTAATACTTGATGCTGAAACATTGTCCTCACGTAAAGGAATCATACCACCATAAAAATTTAATTCTTAATGTAAAAAATATTTTTATATATTTTCAGTTTGTTAAAAGATATAAATAAATTTTTAATGAATAAAATAATTTTATTTAGGATTTATTGTATAAACTATTTTAGTGAAATCCAATTTTTTCTTTTTTAAATCAAAATCAAAATACCATATTAATAAAAGTTTGAAAAATAAAAAGTTAGAAAATTGGAGATCTGGAAGCGAACTAGCTTAAGTAGTGAATTGGCTAATTTAATCGGTCGATAGTATTCTGTTGTCTGCTACTGTGGAAAAAAATTCTTTGAAGAGATATAATTAAAGTCATTGTTTTTTACTTTATGTTGAAAAAGAACAACCATTCTTCAGCAGCTGCTTTCACGCTATATTCAATTGCCACTGTCAGCGCAGAAATCAAAGCAACGCAGCCTCAACCTCTTTTCTAACCCTTCTTTAAAATATTTCATTTTGAAGGAATATATAATAAGTATTTACTTTCAAGAAAATTCTGAATTCCTAAGTTTTAAAGACCTCTTCAGAGTAAATAGTTCTGATAATTTGTTTCAATCATTTTAGATTATCTAAAATGCTTTTATAAATACTGAGAAAATTACTAAAGTAATTTTTTATGGTTCTATTGAGGTTAAGAGTTTTTTTTTGAACAGCCAATGAGGTTAAGAGTAATATTAAGGGGACTTGGTGGTTTGGAAGTGTAGGAACTTTTCGGTTGATGTCTTATGAAACTGGATATTGGAACGTGGAGATTACTTTTTAGATTGAAGAGAAGTATGAGTTCTTTTAATTATTGGGTAGATTGGATGAAAAGGGATTTTAAAGAGTGCGTTTCGATTTCTAAGAAATTTGAAAGAACGAGAAAGAATGTTTTCAAAAATGTTAAAAAAACCTATTAAAATGGATACTAAAAAAATGATGAAAATATTTATACATCTTAATTTTTATTTTTTTCTTTTTATTGTTTTATATTTTAACGTAAGAGATAAATTTCTTCAGACTTTTAATTTTCTTTATTTTTGTTCATATACTTTTTTTTATAGAGTTTAATGAAAAAAAAGAAAACTCATCAAAGTATATTTATTTGGGGTGTATATTAAAAGTGTATTTATTTTACTTTTATTTAAGTAGTTTTCTATAAAATGATATGATTTTATTTGTGTATTTTGCTTTTAACTTATTCATTTATATTGTTTTTAATTTTGTATAACTGATCGCTTGACTTTTTTAATTCTTCTTCTTGGGAGTAGAGTTGACTGGTAAGTTAGATAATAATTGAAGCAGAAAAATGTGAGTTTATAAATAAGTTAAAGACAGAATACAAAAATAATACTGAATAGAACAATTTTTTTTAATAGGAATTGAATTAAACTTTTCAAAATTTATAATATAGTTAAAATTCAGGTAATTAAAATAAATATATAAATGATTTGATTTCAACAAATTTAATTTTTTAGAAAAAAACAATAAATGAATAAATAAATGAAAAATAATAAAAAAATATGATAATGATAAAAAATAGTAAATATTTCTTATATTCATTACACAACTTTGGTAATTATGTTGAATTATAAGACTTACTTAATTGATTATATTATAAATTATAATTAATTTGAGTTTGTAATTTAATATATTATATATAAGTTGAAGTAAATAATCACTTCAATATTATAAATATGGACATATTTCAGTTTTAATATAATAACAAAAAATTCTTTATACAAAATTTTTGATTCAGTTAGTTTTATTTGAATTTTATGAATAATTAAAGTAATTAAATAAGTGTTTGACTTTTAATAATTGTTATTAAGAATCTTAATTTTAAAAAGTAATAAAAGAAAACAATAAATAAAAAAAAAACTCGTTTAAAGTTAGTATGCAATTAAACTTGAAATTAGTTTTTTTTTTTTTAATTTCTAAAACTAAGATTATTAATAACAATTACTAAAAACTAAAAACCTTTTCAATTACTTCAAACTATTATCAGAGTTGAAACAAATCAACACAATTAAAGTTTTTGTATAAAATTATTTTTTTCTTATTATTTACCCTATAAATTATAATCAATTATATCTAATTAAAAGACTTTTAAAAATAGGATTATTGCTAACAATGACACAGACAGTGTGTAACTGTGATTTTTTTTTCTTTCGTATCAGTTTTAGTGATCAAACAATGGAGTGGCATTGTTTAGAAATTGACAGTACAAAGATTTTATCAGAAACATTAAAATTTATTATAAAGTGCATTAATAATATCTTTGTAATTTATTGTTTTAAATTATAATTCGTTTAGATTATTTATTAACCTGAGTTGGTATATTACTTATTTTATAGTAAGTATTTAATTTAATTTTAGAAAAAGTTGTTTGACTCAATTTAGCATCTAAAAGAAAAGTGATAGAATAGAAGCGTGAACTATTTTAATGTTTGTGTTACTGTATTTTTATGGTTGCGAAAGAAAATTGAGAATGCCGAGAAAGTGGTGAAGCAATTGTGGATGTCGACATGTCGTGTCGTGTCTCAGACGTGTACCTTCCATACCTAAAATAAATTACAACTAAAAACTCTTTTGTTTATGACTCTAAAAGGTGTTCATGAGGGACACGCTAAGCAAGCTCACAATCTTCAAAAGCAAAAAGTTCCACCTTGGGTTGCGGAATTTGGGTGTTATGTTACTTGGGTATCTGTCCAATTACTTTTAAGAAACAAAAAGTAACACTTTTAATAAAATAGCTATTTTTTATTTTAGTATTTGCATTTGCTGTTTCTGTTCATGAAAACTTACGTTTCTGTTCATGAAAACAGAAAATGTCGTAGAAGAAAACCGTGTGTTTTCTTTTTTTAAAAGAAAAGTGCAAGGAATCTTAAGATGCTAGCTTAAAAAGTTCATGGAGTTAGAGAAAAAGGTGTAAACATAATAAAATAATAAATAATAGCGTTACGCTTTAAATTGGCATAAACGTGTATGGCAAGTGATAGAGGAGCATTAAATACGCTGTTTCCCTAATTGAGCAGAGCAAATCCTCTGATACTGTTTTTTTCCTAAAGCTATCTCTTCCTTTCCTCAACTCAACCATGTCATCTTCCTCTTCCCAAAGCCTCAAAATTGGCATAGTTGGATTCGGCACCTTTGGCCAATTTCTGGCCAAGACAATGATAAAACAAGGCCACTCTCTCACTGCAACTTCTCGATCCGATTACTCCGACCTCTGTCTCCAAATGGGCATTCAATTTTACAGGTAAAACAAACCATTCATCAATTTTATGTTTTCTTCAAAAAATCTCACTGACTACTTGAGATTTCTATTTTCAACCACACATGTTTTATCCACAAAACTCAAATTAAAACCTTTCTCAGATAAACCAACTTCAATTTCATTCAGATTACACCCATGCATGTGGTCTAGTTTGTACCACTACACCCCTTTACCTCACCTCTCACAATGAAGCAGGCATTTAGATACTAAAAACCATTATTATGTTGCAAATATATGTTAAACAGTAGTGTTGTTGTTGTTGCAGGGATGTGAGTGAATTCCTTGCTTCTGACATAGATGTCATAGTGTTGTGCACATCGATATTATCGCTGTCCGAGGTTGTCGCGTCAATGCCACTCGCTTCCCTGAAGCGCCCAACACTCTTTGTTGATGTTCTTTCGGTCAAAGAGCACCCAAGAGAGCTTCTGCTACGAGAGTTGCCGGTGGACTCAGACATTCTCTGCACTCACCCTATGTTTGGACCTGTCACTGGCAAGAATGGATGGAAAGGTCTCACTTTCATGTATGACAAAGTTCGGATAAGAAATGAAGCTATCTGCTCTGGTTTCATCCAAATTTTTGGCAGTGAGGTAGGTTAATAGCCTTTATCAACAATACCCATCAATGACCAAAGAAGAAAGAACCGTGTTTTTGTACTGGGGTTGGTTAATTATGTTAAACAAGAAGAAAGAAACAGAAAGGGTGGAAGCTAAGTAACTTTAGACGTTGACTCTGCATCTGATAAATCAAGATATAAGATATATATATATATATATATAACTATACAGTCCTGCAACCAAGGATATATATGCCCATCATGGAATAAAGTGATCGATTCTCATAAACATGGTCATGGTTATTATTGAAATATTAATGTGTAGTAAACAATTCAATCTTCAATTCTCCCCTGGAACTAGTATGAACAGAGTCAATGTAAGTTTGGACCATCGTTGGGTGGTTTACAAATGAAGAAAAACAAAATCGGTTGTGAATGCCTAACATTTATTATTTATCGATCCATTTCCCAATGTTTTTTTTTTTATTACGCAGGGTTGCAAGATGGTAGAAATGACTTGCGAGGAACATGACAAAGCAGCTGCGAAGAGCCAATTTATCACACACACAATTGGCAGGTATGTAGCCTTCTACCTATCTTAACAAACCTTCAACAAACACATTGATATAGATGCTCACTGGATTCAACTCTTTTACGGCTCTTCATCAGAACATTGGCAGAAATGGATATTAAATCCACACCTATTGACACTAAGGGCTTTGAGGAACTTGTTAAATTGGTACACTTGTTATTTCATTTCCCCTACTTTTAAAAGCTTTCCTTCGTTTTTTTACACCACCAGCCACAGTGCAATGTGTGCTCTTATTTAACAAATTGAAAGATACTTGCAGAAGGAGACGATGGTGGGAAATAGTTTTGATTTGTTCAGTGGATTATTTGTGTACAACAGATTCGCCAGACAAGAGGTATGGAACTGCCAGCGAAATGCTTAAGCATATATCAAGATTTATTTTTAAATATTTTTTAAACCACTAACCAAGTACTTCAAGATAGACTGACGGACTGCTAAAATTATGCAGCTGGAAAACCTTGAACATGCCTTGCAAAAGGTCAAAGAAACGCTGGTTGAAAGGATGAACGAGGAGCAGGGTCAAGAAAAGAACTGATTTTATGTATAATTTTATATGATAAAGATATATTCTCGAACAATCAAATTTCTTCTTGTTCCAATCATAAATTATACCCATTTCAGTTTTACAGTTACCAAAATGAAGTTCAACTAATGAACCAAATACACTTGCATATGTTCAATGTTACTATAAAAATGTCGGACGATCTTGTTCCCAGCATATTCTGTGATTTCATGAAGTTCAGAAACAGATATTTAGTCCTCAATGTCTAATACCATTTAACTCCAGTTTGTTTCGTTTAATCAACTCTCTTAATTTTAAGCCGGAACTTAACTACCACTTCTTTTCCAAATAAACAAATCAGAACATTCTCTGGGGTCTTGACATGAGCTTTCTGGCTTTCTAATCAATCTGTCCGCAGAGTATGTATTCCCTGTTGGATTGTACAGAGATAATCCAAACCAAAGGTTACCGCAAATATATAGAAAGTTGAGTGCCCTGTGATAAATTGATAATGTACAGGCGTACAAACATCAAACTCCATGAGAAAGTTCAAAACAAGTGCTCCTGCTTTTTTATACCATATTAACAAGACTTACCAAGACATACATACCTTTAGCCAAGAGTAGGTAACAACTTCTATCTATTCCACTTGTTACATTTAAAAGAAAAATATTACATTCACCAAACTGGGAAAAGGGAAATATCGAAACGTATACAAGTGAGCGGTGCTCATCAGCAAGAGACAGAAAGAGATTATGATGAAAACAATAACCTATTCTTCTGTGCCTATATTACCAGCTTTTCAAGAATAATACAAATTACCAAGAAAAAAATTTCGCGACGTATTGTCACCTCATTTATTTTTCTATCTCATCAATGGTGGCTTCTTCTGTTTCGTTGCATAAAATTGCAGCACCATTCGAAGAATCTGATGTTGGAGACTCTGTCTTTCTAACTTGCAGGCCAGTAAAGCGCGCTAGGTCAATCCATTGCTGCAGCAATTCATGAAAATACCAAATTTGAAAACTACAGTACAGATTTAGAAATTAATGTGCAGATGAATAATTCACATAAAACTGAATTATACTCCATTGGTTTCAAAGCTAATGGCTCTCGAGGTTTTAGTCAGTTCAATTTATGTCACTTTAGAAAACCAAAGATGTCATTGCTTTTTTTGTCTTTTGGTGTTTCACTAACTATAGGGAAAGAGCAATATTGGTGTTTCACCAACTTTAGAAAAACAAACAACTTATATTTCCTTGAGATTAAGAATATTTAATGACTTTATAAATAAGAGTAGAATTTAGGAAGTCTAGATTTCAATCATAAATAAATGAAATCCTCTAACTTTGTGAACATTCAGCATTTGAAAGTGAACAAAAGCAGATACAAGATAGGAAAACAGACTAACCTGGGTTCCCCAATAGGAATTGACAGTCCGCGCTACAAAAGAAAGCATATTTACAAACAATGTTTGGGAAGCAAACTGTTCAGAAATCCGATGCTCCACTATCCCAGCAATTATCTGCTAAAAAAACTAGTATTAATTTCCGTGCTATTGCAGAAGAACAGAACCAGATTTTAAATGGATACGTATTTATAGAATTAGAGAAAATTACAAAATCAGATATAACCAAGGATGTCGTTGCAGATGAATTAGAGAAAATTACAAAATCAGATATAACCAAGGTTGTCGTCGCAGATGAAATAGAGAAAATTACAAAATCAGATATAATAGATATTGGTATTTAGTAATATAGTATTAGGTTGGAAAATAATGGAGGGTTTAAGGAAGGCAAAGATTTTATAATACTTTCTTTTTTTGGTTAAAAGATTTGGATGAAAAAAGAGAGTAGAATAAAGGGGAGGCAAAATCCCTCATCAATATTCGTAGAATTTAGGGAGAGGAGAAAGTTCTACACTAATTTGAGTAAACTATCCTTCATTTTCTACAGAAACTGGGTTCAATCTTACATTTGTTACATATTAATAATAACCAAAATTTTATACAGCAGATAAGTCCACTACGTACCTGATAACGGAGATTTGCAGAAATTCCAAGAAAGCAAGCATATACAACAGCTGTTTTGAGTATTGGTGACCTTATAATCCGTTGTTCGGTGACAACGGATGGATTAAGGAATTTACGAATTCCATATAGAGAATTTGATGAAGCCACGGCTCCAATGCTTGAAATAAATCCAACACTAGCAAGTTTTAGCCCACCGAATACAACTGATGCAATTCTATGATTGAGATTCCAGTTTATCCCTGCTGGATTCTTTTGAAATGCATTGTCTGGGATGGAACCAAGAAGTCCCATTAGAGAACCAATGTTGTCAGGTGCTTTCATCTCATCAGCATATGAAAGAAATGACAAAGTTGGTGCAGGAAGCCACACTGTAAAAAAATCAACTACTGATCCTCTGACAGTGTCTGTAATGACGTAGTCAAGCTCTTGGAAAAAATTTTCTTTCCGCTTTTCATATTGCGCCAATAATGTAGTTGTTATTGATATGGCTTCTTCTATGGCTAATCTGTGCAAGAATTTGGGATCTGCTAACAATCTTTCCCTGAAACCCTATATAAAAAAGAACCAGATGAAGAGGTAGGAAAATGAAGGTAACAAAGTGATGAAATTTTCTGAAGATTAAAAGCAGAACATTTTTCAAATAAAAAATTTACCTGGAAACGGTGAGTGAGTTCTGAAATTAGAGGATACTGCTCTAGATCAAAGAAGTTCTGCAACACCTCTGGAGATACTAAACCAAGATCAATTCCCTTTTGAAGATCCTGAAATCAAAAGGAAAATATTACCCATGTTCACAATGACAACCAATATTCACATACCCTGTTTAGAGTAAAATCACAGAAAAGCAAACAGATGCATAGAAAAAAGAACTGTAAAGTAGTAGCACACCAACTATCAAAGAATCAAACGCGAGTATGCAACTAAAGCAAATTTAGTATCTCAGTGACTGTTCAATTATTCTCCCCAAAACCTTGGAACCCATGTATGCCAAACTATAGACCAGGGTTACTTTATTTTAAGGGAAAGAAAACAAATAACGACTTCATTATCACAATCACCCATTGGAAAAGTTTTGAAGTCCTTAAATCATCATATATTGTTGCGCAAAGAATCTAACCTCAAAAGGAATATGAATTTAATGGAGAAGGAAGATAGCACAGAGAAAGCGCTACAAAAATGGTAAACATTAAATTGAAATTCCCCACAGAGTTGGTTGAGCTGCATAGTTGCTGTAAATTAAAACAATGCAAAACAGAGATATCAATTAAAGGGATGAGAGGCCCTTTGTTTAATCTCTTCGAAAATTGATTTCTTTTTTTGCATATTTCATATAAAGTTGAAACTATTTTATTTGGTAACAACAATTATAAAATATACTTTATAAAAACTAATTATAATTTTTACTTTTTTTCAGCTCCTACTCAAAGTAGCTTAAAAAAATAAATAGATAGACTCTGATTTTTCCAGAAAAACTTAAACAACAAACTGTTTAGAAGTGATTTTCGTGGACAAATTTGAAACAAATTGGCTCTAAAACGCTCATCAAATACCAAAGTTGTATTACATACACAAAATAAAATAAAATTTAATAGATAGAGACACGACAAAACACCTAGTAGTAACATGCACAATCTCTTATTTGTATCATCTAAATGGACCAAGAAAACTATAGTAGGATCTACAGAGCAAGAAAAGTAATAATCAAGCAAACTAGTGACTGTAAATGCTGGCTAACCTGTGGGAGGGCATCTCGCCTCCGCCCAGCAGCATTCATTACGCGAGCAATCTCAGCACGATCAAAGCAATTCCTGCTACAGGGTCTAGCAGCAGAATACCACAAAAAATCAGCCACAGGAACTTCTCCTTCTCTGCGAATGAATTGTCTTTCAGGGTCAAGTAATATAACTACTTGGTTTTTCTTTTGTATTTTTCCTGAAATTCTTGCTGGCACTCCAGTTCCTCTAGATCCATACGTAACATGGCTTGCACCAGTCACAACAATTAACATACCAGTGGCCCCTCCATCAACCACATTTTGTAAGATAACCTGGGACATAGAATACTCCTCAACTACTTTAGCCTGTGCAGAAAGGTATGAGCTTGGACCAAAAGGAATAGACAGATTTTGAGTACTATCGACTGAAGATCTTCGTGAGATAGAAGTAAAGCCTGATACAAAGCCCGAACCAGCTGGAGGAGCATAAAGTTTACGTTCAGCCTTTGTAAGCCCACGAATTCCTTCTGCTTGAACAGTTCTTAAGATCTGTTGATAACAAAATGATCAAACCACAATTATCATCTTTATGAGTCTTGAGCCTAGACCTAGCAATACAAGAACTGAGCCTAATCCTAAAGGGTGGAGTTGGCTAGATGAATCAATTGAAACCCTTCCGCTCTATCAAAAACCAGATTTTAAGTAAACTATCTAATGAAAAATAGATTTAATGCTCCTAAAGTTTTATCAGGTCGTCCACAACCATTTCAACAGATTATCTTCCCTTCTTCTCATTTCACGACATAAACAAACTACCTGAGGAAACTTTCCATAATCGTGTCAATTTTTTTAAAACAAATTGTTTTATATGACCTTTTGCTTAATATGGGAACCTTGAGGATTAGGAGTTTCTCAGGGCTTGTCTTTTGTACATTAATTTTTTCTAGGCCTAATGCAATTAAAATCCTTACAGCTTCAATTTTACTAAATAATGCTGCTACCTTTTGGACTTGTTTTAAATCGATTTGACATGTACCGTTGATTATTTAGCATTTGCCAATTTCTCCTAATCAGCCACAACCAAAATTTTCAGAGACAAAGTAAAATATTTGAAAGATCATCATGAGTTTGGAAAAAAAAAATGGCATACCTTCAGTGGAGTACCACAAGCGACAAGACGGATTCCATTTTCACGACAGTAGCTCAGAATAGGTTCATACTCCTGCCATCTTTGAGGTGGCCAATGTAACGTATAAGACTTCAAGGTGTCTCCATCTATCCTGCCAGGAAAGTCGGGTTTTAGTACAAACAACGAAGAGTCATGGAAAGCAATCAGACTAAGACAAAAGAAGCAGAGATCAACAGAAATATAGTGAGCCAGAAAATAGAGACAGAAATCTGTAACCAACAAAAATTACTCTTCAATAATTAACAACAAAGGACATTTTCTTAATTTAGGTAACAAGACATTCTGAAAAACAAATAGGAGCATAGCAAACATCAGTAATGTATCCATTGTTAAAGTCAACATGCCATAAGAGCAAACCATAGCTCTGATTCCATGGATTAATATTCACTTTATTAGGAAAACATTCAGAATCACATAATTAGAAGATTCTTCCGCAAGCCAACAATTGCAATAATAACAGCAAAGCAACCTCAATTTACATGTTCTTAATCAACTCCATGCTTCTTGCTCCACTCAAAATCTCTTTCATTTGACTTTTTTTTCCAAAAGAACGGATTACATGAGTCGATTTTAGCTCAGAAGACAAACTTAACTCATTTTGCCTTCTTATTTTCTGATCCTATAAATCCTCATTGAAAAGTTTATCCACACAAGATTCACGTAAGAATCTAAACATTAATCACAAATTCAAAGGCATTATTACTTCTTATCCATATACTGATTGAGCGGTTCCTGAAGATTAGAGGGAAAAGCTTCAAGAGCAAGAGACAATTTTTTTTCCTTCTCCGAACAGCGCCTATGCAAATTCTTCACAATTTCAAGCTCCAATTCCCTATCGTCTCGAACCGGAACCTGTTCCGCTTCCCCCAAATACACCACTCGCGCATTCATCAACTTCTCCCACACCTTCCCCTTCTCTTTCCCTATCGCCAACGGTTCCCCTATCACCGCCGCGTCGTAAATCCTCGACGTTATCACTTCCTCCTCCTCCTTCCTCTTCGCCTCCTCCAGCTTCGGCGCTGTCGGAGCCGGAGCCGATTCCGCCGCCTTCTCCTCCGCCCTCGCGGTCGCCGACAACAGAATCGACGCGCCGGCGGCCAGGAAAGGTGCCATCAGCACGCTGCGCCGGCTGCTCCGAGGACGACTCTCGTCGCCATTGGAGCCGCCATTCGAAGCCGCGGCGACGAGAGTGGAGTGGCGGACGGACAGGTGGATGCGGCGGCGTTTTGCAGCCCAGATGTGACGGAATTCTTTGGCAGCGGCGGCATGAAGAGAGTCCGACGGGGCGGCACGTGAGGAAGCGGTGGCGCGAAAGATGGGCACGTGCGGGAGTGGAGCGGCGAAAGATGAAGCCTGAGTGTGTGGCTTCATTTGCTTTCAGTTGGGGCCTTCTCACCAACCGCAGGGTTTCAACTTTGTCACTTCACTTTTTCATTCTGCCACCACACAAACGCAAACGCAACACAACACAAGGATTCGCTTATTTTCAGCCTTTCAAGATTGCAAAATCATTAGTATTATTATTTATTTTGGAAAAACTTTTTTTTTATATATCTTTTAGACAATTATAAATTATCACATATTTTTGTCAATGGAAATTTTGATTTTGATCTGCTAGCCTATTTTTCCTATATCCATACTCTTTTAGAAAAGTTAATCATGCATACCGTAATATATTAATTGTTATCTGCAAAGTTGACTCTTTATTAATCAATTTTACATGTAATTATATAGTTGTTGATAAAATTTGTATTATAATATATTATATATTGAAAGAGTGTGCTAAAAAGTTAAAAACTATATTTGTTTCCTCTCATAAAAAATTATAGGTTTAAAAAATGAAAATCAGTAAAAACTATTAAAATCTTAAAAAATAGTGGAATATACCTTTTTGATGTCTAATCTTAAGTTGGCAATTTTGGTGGTGGGAATAAATTGAATTGATATTATTTAATTTGAAAATGGCGATTGTGACATAAACTATAAATAGAAAGCCTCAGATTTGAAGGTCTACGTGAAGCATCGGTGTCCATACGTGAAAGTTGGAGTTATCCATTTCCAATTACGAATCTTCCATGGTTTTGGAATTTTGTTTGAAGATAAAATTGATCTGAGTCAGATGTGTCTCAGCTCAGTTCTCAAATGGTGGCTCAAAAGAATACTTCAAAAGTTGAAACCCAGGTGATGTGTCGTTGTATGGGTTTTTATTGAATATTGACAAACAATAAGGGGCGGAAATTCAAGTCTACAATATAACGTTTAAAAGTTATGCCCTTCATAAATCAATTACTATATGTTTAAATGTAAATAATATTTTATTTATTATAATTTAGTAATCACTTAATCACAGTCCACAGTTTTTCGTCTATGTCATTAACATTTTTAAATTTAAGTGAAATTTCAAAAGAAAATTAAAGTATAAAAGAGATAACAATACATCATTGTTAACTAGTGATTAAGTATTATCATATATTTAAAAAAATAAGAGTTATAATAGAAAATCTCTTTGTCGGTGAATTCTGTTTCATTTTATAAAAAATGTTAAATTTTAAAATTAAAGATGAAAATATGAAATAAATTATTTAAGTCAATGTTTAAAATTCAAATTTTATATCAAATTAGGATTAAGTAAATTTAAACCATAGGGTTTGTATCCTTTTTATCCTTAAATTTATGATCAACCTCTTCAACTTTCAAACTCATAAAGTATACTTGGATTCATCTTTTTAAGACAAAAACTAGACTTGAGATATCCTTAGTTGAAGACATGTATCTGTTTGAATTTTCCTCAAATATTAAGATCTTGGTTTGACCAAGTACGAGTTTGTTTCACAGAAAATTTATAAATAGGTTTATTTTGATTGTAAAACAGATTTTGAAAAAAAAAAAAAACACACACACACACACAAATTTTAGTTTTGCTGACTTCTCTCTACCGCTGCTCCTTTCTCGCTTGGATTCCATGTGAGATGCTAGAAGCTTCTTCTTCTCTCACGCGGTGCTTCTCTGGGTTTTTCTCTCGAAACCCTATGTTTCCTGTCTACATGGAATACTATCTTCTAGACCAAATAAAAAAAAAGAAAACACTGATTTACAAAACTTATAGTTTATGAGATAGATTATCCTTTTCTACAATCATCATTAAAACTCTTCCATCCCTAAAAGAACTTTTAAATATTGACAATTACTATTACAGAAAATCTTAGTTATAATGAAAGGTATTTAGTTAGTAACCATAATGATGAATTGTGAGATTTTCTATCCATATTCAATCCCTATAAAAGTAGTCCAAATCAGACACTACATTAATGAATTATCTCATTGAAATACATAACTCTCTTTTAAGTAAACACACATTAAAATGTACTACTATGTATGTTCATCCTTACTCATTTTTTGTTGGGTTTATAACTGAATTGATCATCAAAATTCTTGTAGGTATGCTTACCCAGTCTTAATTCATGGATTTTTTTTTTTTAGCCAGTAAAAATCAACAAAATGTTTATAAAAGTAGTATTTAAAATGGTAAAAATATATCATACTATATGAGATAATTGATGAACAAGTCGTTGTAATTCACTGAAGAAAAATATACTCGAAATTTCTTTTATTTAAAAGATTGAATACTCGTATTATAATATAGGGATAACAAGATAAATATGTCCTGAATTTATTTAGATTCTTCGTTCTTCTTGTCTTAAAAAACTACGAGAACACAATAAGATAAAAAAAAAAAAAAAATCAATAACATCGAAGAATATAGGCTTTTGAAACGATACACAAATATGTGCCAATAAAAGACAGAAAATCTTTTGAATAATAAACTAAATCACAATGGTTTACTCTTTTCTTTGTGCTTTGTTTGCAGTAATTTTTTTTTTTCTTAGCGTATTGTATTGATTTATTGATACTATAACTTTTTCCTATAACATTCATTCCATATTTGTTGGCCTCTTTATATATCTTGTTATACATGAGTGGAAGTTTACTATGCAAATATGTGATTGCGAATTTGTATTTTCAGAATTACACACTTATTAGATAGAAACTAATATACTTCAGACGATATACATACATAATGCTGTAATTGTAAACCTTCAATAAACATAACTTCTTTTAATCACATTTTGCTAGACCTATTGTATAACTACATTATTAACTTTTCTAAAATATGTTAAATCTTTATCTCGTATGTTATTTTAATTTTAATTTTGTTACCCCAAATTTGCGTATTGTTTATCCTTATTACTAAATTACTATTAAAATAATTATGCCAGCCTCATTAACAACTTTTGACAATCCTCCTTTCGTAATTTGTTACGGATATATGCATGCGACATCTTGTTACGGATATATGCATGCGACATCGCTCATTTTATATTTCTAACAGTTTTTCACATTTATTATATATATAATAATTCAAAGGTATTTTTTAACATAATTATAATTTCTTCAAAATACAATTTTCTATCCACGAGCTAATATCTAGCCTATTTTTTTATTTTATGATTTATTTACCATCTCTAGTAAAAACTGATCCAATCAGAAATTCTTTAGATTAACTTTAATTAAAGAAATTTTAATATAAAACAAGATTATTCAAGGGTAAATAAGATCGACAAAATTAGATTGAGTAATTTCCCCCTCTAAATCAATCCAATCCAGTATACAAATACTCTACTTCCCAATAATTTCACATTGAGTAGTTGGCATATTGGATGAATGTTATTGTTAGGCTCTGGATGCTATGCTACCATCACCTTGAACAATAATCTCAACATAGCCAATCTCATAGAAAACGCGTTTCAGCTATTGTTAGGTCAGAATTTTGCTGTGAATGCAACATTTCTATATATCGCACTACGGTATTTCTATTTCTGGTCCAGAATCTAAAAAACAAGTTCTGCACAATTATTTCGGGAGAAACTAAATAGAAACGGGTAGCTAGCGACCAAACTCCAGCAACTAAGATACATAAAGAAGGTCGTCTCAGAATAACTTTTATCCAGTACAATTTAAGCAATTGGTGTACAAAGTATGATTTCAATTATTCGTAACCTATTAAAGCTTTTGCCAATATGCGAAGAGCTCCCTAATTAAGAAAAAATGCCTCATGATTAATCAGAATAGCAGGAAAATGCTAGCTCACTTGATGTCATGAAAAAATGGCATGACAGCAATAACGGGGTCTCCATAACCAACAGCCTCTGTAAATCATAAACAAAAGCAGTAAGAAACTCATCACAGTGAGTATAAGTAGCAAAACAGGTTTAAATATGCATAATTTGGCTGTGCATCGACAGTAATCTCTAAATATTGCAAAACAACGTACTAGGCCTTCAATAAATACAAAAGGCCATAGCAGAAATCAATACCTTTAGGAGCTAAACAATATTTTCATTCTGTCAATAGTCAACACTAACACCTATGAAAACTAACAGCACAACTAGTTATACACTATAAATTACAATGAATTAAATGAATTAAAGTAACCTATCAAGTATATGCAGTAACTGAGAAAAAATATACAAGATTCAAGATCTCCACAGTTTGGTGTGATAATTAAATAAGACTATGGTCCTAGATCTAATAGCTTGACAAAACATTTTCCATTTTCATTTCTTGCAAACACTAATAATTAAAAGTATCACATGATTTTTTCACTTTATTTTTGTTTTAAGATATCTTTGTAATTATTAGAGAAAACAATAAGTGAAAGCAAAAAAAAATGTTCTCAAACTCTATTAAACTAGATACTCTATACGACCCAAATTACAGGTACACAGGAAATCCCAAAAATTCAATATACAATGCAGCTTAGATACATTAAGACAAACACAACAGAGACATACATACTTTTACATGCACAGTATTTGCTAAGTGACATTGATTCTTTTTTTCACTAATTTGTATATATGATCACGAAAGAAAAACATAGTTACAAACTAATATACTATTTTCCGTATGAACATGCCATAAACAGAATCATTTGTCCAACTCAATAGTATTGGCTCTGTGATTGCCTAGTAGTGTTTACAAGAGCTTCGACGATATATAGTATAGTACACCATACATTCTTTGTCATTTTTGGAGTATCAAGGTTTCATAGGTCAAAATAAACAAACCAAGCCCAACATGCCCATGTTTTAGTATGATAACAGCATGCCAGCCATAAAAACGATTAGGCATCCATGATACTATTGAATCATACTAGGGGTGGAAACGGGTGAGGTCAGATAGTTCAGGCTTTTGTGTGCTTGAGCTTGACCTATATCATTATTATTGAGTTCAAGTTTGGCCTATTTATTTATTATAAGTCTTATTCTGACCTGTAGTCTGGTCCGGCCTCAAGACCTTTTTACATGACTAAACAAGTCAATAAACCTAATGACGTCTTCAAGCCCAAAATTGTTCATGATATATTATTATTTTTTATAATAATTATCTTAAAAATTATACCAATAATAAATTAAAAATAAATAATAGTGTAAAACTATACGGATCTGTGTTTAACATAGATTTTGTCTTTTCATTTTACCTTATTTTAACTTTTGTAATCTTATTCTTTCTCCTCTTGTGGTGTATCTATACAAATATATTATTATATTCATATTTATGTTTCTATTTTTCCCTTAATTATATTTTAAAATTTTAATATTTTGAAATTTCGATATTTTAAACCTCAACTATTATTATTACCTTTACAACAATAAAGAAAAAGAAAAATAGTGGAGATAAACTACTCATCCACTTAGAATAAGTGGTACACACCATTACTCCCCAATACAATTACGTTTTTTTTTCCTCTTTCATGCAAATCTACAATGTACTGTTTCTTCAACATTGTTTACATTCAAATTAATGATTACACATAAAATATAAAACATAATAACATATAAAATTAAAATTAATATAAATAGTAAATTTTAACCAATTAAATAAAATGCGAACACACATGCACTATTGCATTTATGTTTCCGCTAGTAACTATAATATTTATATTGAATAAACTAGTAAATTTTTTATTATTTAAAAGTAGAGGTGTAAAATGAACCAGTGGCTTTTAAAAGTAAAATAACATTATTTTTTTATTATTAAACTTGCTTTTAATATTAATATTTATATATAAATATATCAAATTATTATATAAACAGGCCAGCTCGTTACACTTGTCAGGCTTCTTTTAAAGCCTAAAAGCTTACGCCAGGCCTTTGACATGTCAAAGGCCCCTGACTAGTTGCCTAGCCTATTTTCCTCCCTACAAATAGGTTATAAAATGCTAGGTACTACAGATATATTTGGACAAACTTCTCCATAAGAAGAAGAAATGAAATAATCTTCTTCGCTAAAATTAACTTATGCAAAAATTAAAAAACAAAGAATTTAGAGAAGTTATTTGAAATGTCTTCTACAAATTACCTTATGCATAAACTAATTTTAACTTATCAAAAAGCTAATTCAAGCTTTTCTCCCAACTTTTCTCTTCTATGAGTATTCATGGAGAAGTTTATCCAAACATACCCTAGGTGTCCAAATTGGTTAAATTCACTCTTAAAATATGTCTTGATACAATTGACTCACAAGTATCTCCGCCAGCCCCTTCCCCAAAAAAAAAAATTCAATGCTTATCTCTTGACAGTAATTTGTTTCTTCCTAGCAACTAAGTTTCAAAAATACTTGAAATCGAGACTAATAGAATTCAGAATTATTAGGATTGCCAAATCATTTTGACCATATTTTATTACTGGAGGTACACTATTGTTTTAACTATGCAATTAGCACTGCTCTCTTTCCTCAAAAGCCCTGTATTGCATTAATCACATGTCAATAAATCTATGCATTTTTTTATAGTAGGGTCATAGACATCTTTATACCTCCATCCTCAAAAAGTAGCTTCACCACTTGCCCAGCCACATCAGTCTGCAAGATTTAAAAAATAAAACTAGTTAGAAGTAGTAGATATTAAGGAACCACAATTACAAAAACTGAGACAGATCACCTGAACCGGAACTCCACTGCCAAACTGATCCACATACCCAATGATTTGCTCTTCTTTGACTAAATCCCCCTAAAATTCAATTAGGAAATAAATATATTGAAAATCATTGTAGTCAGGTCAATGAAAATGAGTTTCTCAAAGAACTTGATTAAGTAACTGTACAATACAAAGTACACTAATAACAATAAGTGAGTACCAAAGAATATTTATTTGTATAAAAACTATCACTGTTGATTATAATCAGTTTTTTTCCTTTTTAAGTTTTTTTTAGTAAAAGACTTTAAACTTATTCCGAAAGCCAACATATCCATGTTAACAAGGTCACATCAGGAGACTAGGCTGACAAGCAAACAGGCTAATAGATAGACTACAACTATTACGTCTGCAGTGTAACGTGGGGCAGCTCCCAGTGCTAGCAGTTGGGGCCCTAAAACAGAAAGAATTAGTTTCATCACTGCAAATCTTAATGAATAACAAACACATGGACCAACATTCAATGATGGAGTTCACAACGAGAAAGCCCGACGCAGTATCAAGTGAATTATGTGATCTAGGTCATAACAAATTGATGGATATTCACAAGCACATCACACGTACCTCATTACAGACAGGAGGATGTCTCTTCCCTTTCACTGTTCTACCTCTACTGAAGAAGCCAACCTAATGAGAAAGAAAGATTAGTGATAGCAAACTCTACATAGCTCAAGCCAAATATAACTAGTGAAAGCAGAAGTTAAAACTTATATTATTGATGGCTGATATACCGCGGGAGATGGTACCAAGACATAAGTACCGATACCAGAAGCCTCCAATGCTGCCAATTTTGGTGATTTCTCTCTGAAAGAATCTATAAATGGCTTTTTCTTTTCTGGAGATGATTTTGGAGGTGATGGTGGCAAGGTAAGAGGTGCTGATTCATCCATAGGTTTAGATGGAATATGTGGAGGAGTCGTTGGTGAAATGTTAGACAAAGGAACCTTTGTTTCTCCAATGTTTCGCTTGATATGCATTTCAAAACCTCCAACCTATAACAATACTAGTCAAATAAGGTCGTGTAAAAGGTCATCCAGCTAAAAGCATGCTTCTTTTAATGAACTAGACAGATAAGAGACAACGTTGTACAAAAACAAAGCTGAGATGATACTAATTTTTATGATCGAATTTGAATTACAAAAAGAGAATTATAATGAGATAGGACACTAGGCACAAAGGCACCACAATCTCAAGTTGCAATTACAACATGCTGCAATTTTGATTAGAAAAATATCAATACCATTACCTAATTTTCTAAAAGTGTTATACCTTGAGTAAATTAAAAGCATCCTTTGAGAGAAGTTCAACACACAGTATATGACAGAGCTATAGACAAATGAACAAACCATATAACATTCACTGAAGTTTCTTTTCATCCTCGCTATTAAATTTAAAACATTGAACTTCCAATTTTACAAAAAACATAAACAAGACGGAAGAAGATCACCTTTACTTTGAGTTCAGCAATTTCAGTCTCATCACACACCTCTAATACCAAAGCCTGATCATAAGCAAACACGACATAATGAGCAATTTTATCAGATTCTCATTCAAACAGGGAAATTAGTAATGCAATCATGCAGTCTTGGAAAAAAGCCAGCATACTAGGGCTAATTCCCACCAAATTATCATTTTTCACTAATAAAAATATCCTTAACAGGTAAATAAGGAAAGAATAGCTATATACCTCAAATCCATTAGGAAAAGTAGCAGCTTGCAAAGACTTTTTCTCCAATGAGCCTTGTGGAGTACTATCCGAAGAAGCTGCAGCATCTTAAATAATTGCGAGGTCAAGGAGTTTGAATATAAAAAAAAAATGTTAAAGGGAACCTATTCTAACGGCCAACTATAACACAATTATACTATATATGTATGTATTTATATGTATATGTATGTGTGTGTACGTATATATGTGTGTGTGTGTATATATATATATATATATATATATATATGTAATAACCGTCAAACAGACTTTCTCAATTACCACAATAATATTGAGCAACAGAAGTAGAAGATTTCCTACTATTACTTATCTATGTGAATAACCTTATAACTTTATCTTACAAATAAATAAATAAATAAAAATCACTTCTTTTGTTTGTAGTTTGTAAGAGTATTTTTTCTGTCTTCTCTCTTTCCAATGGATATAGAAGAGTTCCGGAAGATTATCTTGTATCACACAAAAATATAAAATTGCAGCCCAAAAATTTTGCAACTGATTAATGTATCTCAAAATCTTAAGAAAGTGAATTTAAGTCTACCTCACACTACAAAAGCAGCTTATAAGGTGAGGTCACCTAAATAATATAACTTGATCATGTTTCTAATCGAGGTCACCTAAATAATATAACTTGATCATGTTTCTAATCGATGTGGGATTTACAACACACCTCTTTATGCCAGAGGTTGAACATATCAAGCTTAACTAGAATAAACTCTTAAATGACTCTGATACCATCTTAAAAAAGTGAAATTTAAATCTCATTCAACCTCACAAAACTAGCTTAGTAAAGCAAGATTTGCATTCGCCTATATACTATAATTTGGTCATATCTCTAATTGATGTGGACTCTTTAATACACCATTTTAGGCCAAGGAGTGGACATCCTAGAACTAAAAGGGAACCCGACAGCAGGTGACAGAAGCCCCAACAAACTTAACTAGGATAAACTCTGATATCATCTTAAGAAAATGAATTTAAAACTAAATTAACCCCACCAAATCGAAGGTGTGCACCCACCTATATAATATAATTTGGTCATATTTTTAGTCAATGGAATTTTCAATATAAACTCTCATGTTGAGAACTGGACATCTAGCATGGCACTAAAGGGAACCTGATAGTGATTGACACAATAAACCCAACAAACTTAACTAGGATAGGCTCTTGAATGACCTTGATACCATCTTAAAAAAAAAAGTAGAATTTAAGTTTAACTTGACCTCACAAAATCGGTTTCATAAGATAAGATTTGCACCCACGTATAACTTATAATTTGATCATATTAGAAGTGGATGTGGACTCTTTAACAAATAGAAACAACAACTTAAAATATATAACTAAGAAGATAATTACACTAAGATCAAATTAGAGTATCAGACTTTTCTCATTCAAACAAAAGTCAATAAGAACAAAGAATAAAGTGATAATTCATTTCACAATCAATATAACCCACCATCACCAGACTTGGATGTGTTGATAGGCTCAGCTGTTTTCGCACATGAAACCAGAGTGGTGTTCCCCTTCATGTGGGAATTAATATGCTTCCGATCATATGCCAAATGCTGGATGAAAAGCCTACTTTTAGAGTTCCATTGGACATTGTGGATGGGAACTACAACTTGTTTATCACGGGAAGGCCGCATATGGGACATAGTGCCCATGGGATCTGAAATCCAAGAGTCATGATTAAGCATCTGACTGTAATAAAATCATATTAAAAACATTGAAGTGCTAAAATAATATTGTATATTGAAATTCAACCATTTAAGAAGGCATTGAGACCCTTTCCAAAAGGTATTAAGCCTATTTCAAAAAGCCATGGGAAAAAAAGGAAAACATTGTTCTATTTAACAGAATAGATCAACAAAACAATAAAATAAGCAACAGAACACTTTCTGACAGTAAATAGTACACAACATATGGGTGCCACTAAAGTTATTAAAAAAACACACAGTCACTGGTCATCTTGTGTTCTCCTATAGGACCTAATAGATGGTCAATTACAGGCTCTAAGGTGATTGCAGACCATACTTTGGTTATTTGTAGAAACATGAAAAACTAAACTAATCAGTAGCAAAAAATAATACTAATCACCTAATCAATGACATTCATCTAACTTAATGAAAAATGTTATTCTCGTGCCATGATTCTTGTAAACAAACGATACTAATCAATAGCATAAAATAACTTTATCGCTGCAACCTAACTTTCAAGTTCATTTCTAAGGTTAAATTAAGCCTCGCATATCACAGCAATAAGGAACAAGTCCCGCAAGCTAATACGACTAGTTACTTCGGGATGAAACGTTTCAAAGGTTCGTTGCAAATTTAAAAAAAGAAAAAAAGTTTCTACGATCCTCGGCCTAACCGTGTTTTGATTTCCTAGCACTAAAATTGAATAAATAAATCACAGAAGCGGAAACTCCGTCCTATGTTCAGCATTTAATTCAAAACGAAAATAACATTTGATATAGATAACGATATTTAAAGAAAGCACGCAATGCTCAATGTGCCTAACCGTAACCGTCAAATGTTTGCAACACAATGCAAATCTAGCGAGCTCCTTCGCAGTTACGTTTCTTTCTAGCTAGAAAATCATAAACCTAATCCAGATGTATATAATTCGTTGTCCAAAATCAAACTGCGCATGTGAATCGTTTCCAATTTCCGTCACACGTCGCATAAAAGTAAATAAAGCAGAAAATCCTAAAGACAAAACCAGAGATCGCATTCGGAAAGGCAAGTTCATAACAGAAATGCAGATACAGATTGAGAGAGAGAGAGAGAGAGAGAGAGAGAGATACAGTGAAAGGATCGAATGGCAGAGGAGGATTCCATGGGAGAGAGAGCTCGAGAGGGACGAAAGAACAGGAAAATGGAGTAATGGGAGGGAAAAACGATGGAGAGGAGAAACTTCTAGAGAATAGAGAGGTGAGTGAAGTTAAGCGAACAAGGAAAGAGGTGGATAAACTAGTTGCAATGTGTGTCTCTCTGAGATTTCCGCCCCCTAATCACCCTCTCCGTTCCAATCTAGGAAAGTCTCCTAGCTAATGTGCGCTGGGGTGTGACTAGTGCCTCTCTCGTCCCTCATACGTGGACACTCCCATCTTAGTGTGGTAGTTGGTGTCTTGGACAACCTCCTTAATGGGCTTAATACATAAATTCTATATATTATTTAAACTTTTCTAATTGAAGTCTTTAAATTCAAAACTATATATTTGGATATTCTTTTTTATGTTTCTTAATTAAATAATTTAAAACTATTGTTTTCCTGACTAATGAAATAATTCAGGAATCTACTTACGAAAATATTATAAATTGATAACTTAATTACCTTTTTAATTTAATAACCTAATTAAACATTTTCCAAAAAAAAAGCTGAATGATATATTAAATATATCTAAAATTTTTAAAACTTTTTTATGGCTTAAAAGTTTATATAAGGTCATACAAAATAACCTAATTAAAAAATTCAATGACTAAATATAGTAATAATAATGATAATAACAATTCGTATATCTATATTATTTATCTTTTAAGAGGACATATACTGGCAAACTAATAAATAACATAACTTACTATTATAAATTTTTAACTTAAAATATCTTCATTAAAAGAGTAAAAAGATAATTATGGATCATTAAATATATTAGGTGAGATATAAATAAATAAAACATGTCATGAAAAATAATATATATATATATATATATATATTTTGAAATAGATTAAAACACTTAAAGTAACACAAAAATATTAACTTTTACTATAACGTTTTTCCAAGTTATAATCTACTAACCTATACAAATGTTTAAGTTTATAAACCTATTTAATAAAATCTACTTCTATGAAATTTTTACACTGAGCTCTTCGACAGTGGTTTGCAAAGATGTTCCCGAACAAAACAATATTACCCTATCGTCCCCACAAGAACTCCTTATAGCATCAAACTTATTCACACGGAATATTTTAAATTAAATAGGAAATTAAGAACTCAATACTTATATTCTTTTAATTTTTTTATCTATTTGTTTCAAATCTTCAAACTAATTAAATATTAAAAATATATAAAATTTGATTAAAATTAGAAACTATTTTAAATAATTTCTCATGATATAATTGTGTATTTTTATTATAAAAAAACACATCAAAACAATTTCTTACAAAATATAAAAAATTGTCTTAATTATTTTTTATAAAATATGAAGTACTGATAAGAAGAGGTGTTTAAACATTTTTTAGATAATTTTATTTTGACAAAACATGAAGTAATGATAAAAAGAGACGTTTCAAAATTGTTGAGATAATATTATTTTATCAGAGAGACTGACACTAAAAGCACTTTGTTTAGGTGAAAATACTTAAAATGATATAAATGTCCTTCAAATATTTTACTTTGAACAATACCACAATATTAAGCAATACTATATTTTGGGTTGTTAGAAGTAAAAATTATCATACTTAAGTCACATTTTTTTAACAACTTTGCCGATGCTTTTGTTATGATGCAAATGGTTGTTGTAATTGATTTTATTGTATTTATTTTTTCACTGTAAGTATAATTTAAATATTCATTACTAAATCATTCTTATAATAACTCACATATATCCCAAACTTTTATCTTTTGTTACAAAATTTGTTAAAAGTCTAATCCCCTCATTGTAAAACTTTATATTTCTTTTAGTGATTAACTATATTTAGCCTCCAAATTTTTTTTTCTTGTTTCTAAATTGAAAGGGTACTATATTCCATTGGACAATGTGGAATTAATTAAACAAAATGAATGATAAAGACAGTAAAATAAAGTGTAAAAAAATCATGAAAATAATAGAAAAGGTTGACTTTGACCTTATAATAAGGAATTACACCTTTAAACAGTAATTTGCACATCCCTCCATATTCTTCTTAAACAGAAGCCTAAGCAACATCAACATATACTAATTCTCGAAACTCTAACCTCCTAGTTTCATTGTAGAATGTTATGCGCTTGTTAGGCCAATACGTTAACCATATCCAACCCCTAATCTCCCATTCAATTGTTTTTCCAATGGCTGCTTTGTCCACTTTCCACCACACTTTTTCTCCATATTCATCACCTGCAAAAATAACTCCTCCTTGCCTGGTGAAAGGTCGCAAAACACTTGAGTATCGATTTTTGAACCATGACTTTGGGTTAATCATAGCAAACTTTGAAGGCTTTGATGAGAAAACTTCTTTGCCATCCATACTATCATGAAGAAACCAATTCAGATTTGCACTGTACCCATATACAGATTCTTCAAATTTCCAAGGCTTCAAAGTCACTGTTGTGGACTCTCCAGCTGACACCTTGAGTCCCACAGGAATGGATGATGGCTCGATCGAAGCTTCTACACTTTTGTCAACTCCGAATTCTTTTCGTGGGTTCTCCGAGGATTTCCCAACGGATAGGCTCAACACTTGGTCTTGGACAATGGGTGTAAGTTGTAAAGATATTCTGGAAGGAAAATGTTTTTCAGCTGCATCAGCCCCTCGTTCCCTCATAAGAGATTCATTCACCAATTTGATAACATCACACCTGCCCACAAAGAATATATTATAAGAAAAACGCAAAATATAAGTACCCTGTGTTATAACTTTCTTTATAAAAGATTCATTTTTAAAAAAATTTATTTGCATTTTTTTAACACTTCAAATAACTGAAAACTTAAAAAATATAAAATCTTATCATAAGTATAACTTATTTTAAATAACTTCCCATACAATCAGTCTTTTTTTTTTTCATATATTACTTAGCATTATAGTAAATAAACACATTTTTTTAAATCTCTTTTAAACAATTTAGTATTTTGTATCAAAATCACTTTTTTTTTTCATAATTTAATTGCATGTTTTGTTATTTAAATATTGTTATTTTAAAATTTGTTACCTAGGTTTTTTTTTTTTTTTTTTTTTTTTTTTTTTTACCTTTTTTTTTTTTTTAAAATTTTTTTGGATTTTTTTTTACATTTTTAAAATTTTTAAAATAAAAAAATATTTAAAAAAAAAATTT